>Ga0207671_10000519_pt1 | contig 52231 bp, 83 predicted proteins | sample KBSC24metaG_FD_184352 | JGI IMG/M metagenome (GOLD analysis project Ga0207671, IMG submission 184352) | Corn rhizosphere microbial communities from Kellogg Biological Station, Michigan, USA - KBS C2-4 metaG (SPAdes) (version 2) | ecosystem: Host-associated > Plants > Roots > Rhizosphere > Soil... | reverse complement strand
GAGCGGCCATAATGGCGGAACAAGGCGGTTTTGGCAGCGGATTGGACTTCACCGGGACGTCCACGGACATTTATTCAGGCGGCGCGAACCCGTCGCCTGGTTCGGCGGGGGCCGTTGGAAGTGGCATCGGCGCGGATGTACCGCTGGCTGCTTCTGCCCCCGCCACCCCACCCGTCCAAAACGCGAACACCGCTTCTGCGTTCGGTTCGGGTCTGGTCATCAACCCCGCCGGCCCCGATGCTCAGCCGCTCGACATGGCAGAGAACATCCTGCGTCAACGCGTACAGCACGCGAACGACGCGAGCACGGGCGTACGTGGCGTCATCATCGGCATTCTGGACCCGGACGCCAAGAACCACAATCTTGCGCTTGTGCAGCAAGGTACGGAAGCGCTTCAGAAGATCCAAACGCAGAAAGCCGTCATCGCTCAGAACCGGCAGGAAGCGGCCAACCTCGGGCTTGCGCCTGGTGAAGTGTCCGAATACGCCACACGTGAGGCTCGCGTACAGGCTGCGCAGCAACGCGCGATCAAGGGCGATCTCAAATCGTTTCAAGGGCTGATGACGATTGATCCGAAGGCGGCTGATGCCATCGCGGATCAGGTTCACGAAAGCGTGGCCGGTCATCTGTCCAATGCACAGTTTGCATATGACAAGCTTTCGAACATGACCACGCAGGGTGAATATTCGGCGGCTGTACGTGATTTGCAGCACAATGGCGTGCTGAAGGATATTCAAGCGCTCGGCTTCAAGGTGCCTGACACGCTTGATGCGTTCAACAGCGCCAAAGCGGGCGAAGGGCTCGCGTTGCGCAATGCCCGCATCAGCCTTGACGGGCTTAAGAACAAGCTAGAGGCGCGCAACACTTACCAACCAATGGAAAAGAAGGAAGCCGAAAGCTGGGATGGCCGCATTACCACTGCGTACGGCGATCAGGTCAAGGCGGGCGTGTGGTCGCGCAATGCTGCTAGCGGTACGCCTGGTTTCGTGGTCAACGGCATGGCGGACCCGCGCCAGCTCGGCAAGTCGTTCACGCTTGGCGACAACGATCAACGCAAGGCGGTTCGCGAGGAATTTGAGACTGCGGTTCCAAAACAACAGCTGGAGAAGTTTCGCGAGTTCAACCGTACCTATCAGCTCGCGACGCACGATGAAAAGGGCAATCTGATTGACCCGAAGTCGAAAGACCCGTTGAACACCAATCCGAACGTACAGCAAGGTATCGCGGAAGGGCTCGCGTCCATGCTGCGCGGCGGCTCCGGCGGTGCGAACGTCGGGCTGCTCAAGATCGAAACCGGCAAGCGCGCTGCCGTGCAGAACCTTATTGACACGATCAAGGCCAACTATGCCGGCGGCATCAATACGCTAACAGGCGAACAAGTCCGTTCGTATATGACCACGCTCACGCAGTCGCAAATCCGTGACGTGATGGACGTGATCAAGGGCGCCAATGACGCTTCTATCAACGAACGCGGCGGCCGGATCATGGAGCGTGCGGGAGCGCTTGGCTTTGATAGCAGCGTGTTCGGGCTCGGCAAAGGCGAGTACGGTGGCGGCATTGACGATGCCATGCAGTCCGGCCGGCAGGCGCAAATCGACCGCATGATGAACTCGCACCAGGCTATCGGCGGTGGCGATGGCGTGTTGCAGGTTGGCGCGCAACGTCCCGGCGCCGGGGCTGCATCGCTTCCGCCTGGTGCGCAGCCGTCCAATCAGCTCCCCGGGTCTCCACCCGTCGCGACGCCGGTACAGCAAGCCGCTGGCGCCGTCACACCCCCGCCAGCGGGTCCCGCCCCGTCTGGTACGCCATCGCCCCGGGCTCCCGCTGCGGCGCCCGGCGGCGAAGGGGGCGAGGGCGGAGGTGATCGGCCGCCCGGGCCGCAAGATCCTGTTCACGTACAGTTGCAGGGCGTTTCCAGCGCCGTACAGCAATGGTTGACAGACAAGGGCGTACCGCCCGGTCCCGGCATGCAAAAACAGGTTCAGGCCGTCTTGACCAACCCGCGCATCGAAAAGGCGCTGGAGAGTGGCAAGCCGATCGAACCGAAAACGATCGCGGCTGCGCTCGGCAAGGGCGGAGACAAATCCGTCATTCAGAAGATCGGCGATTTTTTGAATGCGCATTTCATGCAGGGCGTGCCCGAAGGCGAGCGCGAGCAAGCCGCCGCGGCTGTCGGTAAAGCAGCCACGGACAACGCGCCCGCGATCGGCTCGACGGTTGGTGGTGTTGGTGGCTTCATGGCGGGCGGACCGGCGGGTGGCGTCGCGGGAGGCGCTGCCGGCGGTGCTGCGGGCCAAGTCGTTCAGGACTACATTCGCGGCAACCCGCAAGATCCGCTCAAGATCGGCGAGCAGGCCGCGCTCGGTGGCGTGCTTGGCGTCATGAGTGAAGCGCGCCCAGTCGTCGCCACCGCGGCACGCGTTGCCGGCGCGGGTGCTGTTGAGGGCGGAGCCGCCGCGGCACGCGGGGACAACGCAGCCGATGCCGTTGACGCGGGCTTGAAGGGCGCGGGCTCGGCAGTTTTGGGCGAGGCGTTTGGCCGCGCGCTCGGCATGGCGGGGCACAAGGTTTGGTCACTGTTCAGCTCGGACGCAAAGGCCGGGCTTGAGAACGCGGCCAAGTCGCTGTCTGAAGCGCGTCAAACGCTGGAGACGACAGAACCGAAGATCGCAGGCGCCAACGGTACGGCTGCGGTGGATAACCCTGCATACGTGCAGGCTGAAAGAGCTGTCGAGAAGGCGGAAACCACGATCAAGGACGCGGGCCTGAAGCCTGAAGACGTCGAGTACGCCTACAAGGTGTCGCAGGACAAGGTCCCGACCGGCGAAGCCACCATGAACCGGCCCGGTGAGCTGGAGAAGCAGCGGCTTGGGCAGCAATACACGCAGATGCGCGAAGACGTACGCAGCGCGGGCGTTGGTGCGCCAAAAGCAGCGCCTAGTTTAAACGATGGGCCGATTGCAGCCGCCGCTAGCATGTCGCCAACGCTTCAGAACGAAGCAAAGCGCGTCGAAATGGCGATCACGGCGCCTGCGCAGGACTGGGGCCACAAGTGGCAACAGTTGCAGGACGCGCGTTCGTCGCTGCTTACGGCTGAACGTGATGCGCTCGGTTCGACGTCGCCGCACAAGCAGCGTATCGCGGATGACTACCGCACGCTGGCGGATGCCGTTCGCGTACAGCAAGAGAAAGCGGCCAAGTACGTGTTCGGTGAGGAGGGCGGAAAGCAGCTTATCGAACGCTTGAAAGACGTGGACCGTAAGTATGCCATTCTGAACACGGCCACGAATGGCGGTGATTTGGAGCGCGCGGCTCGTATGACCGGCGAAAAAGGCCGTGATGCCGACAAGGCGTTCCGTGCGTTTGCCGGCGAAGACAAAGAGGCTATCGCGGCGTGGGACGCGTTGCGAGAAGCGAACAAGCGCAACGGCAACGTGGAAAAGGACGTCCGTACGCTTGTCGGTGCTGAAAAAATCCCGGTGCTCGGGCACCTTATCAGCGCGAGCAAGCTTCTCGCCGGCTTGAACGAATGGCGAGCGGCGAAGGCCGCAAACGCTCACGCTGACTTTGGCGCCATGCTCGGGCTTAAGCCGGGCAGCGCGTACAGTTCGTTCCCGGCCGCCGCTAGTGCGAACGCGGGTGCAAACATTGCGGTGCGTCAATGACGGATGAAGTTGACCCACTAAGCAGTACGCCGGCATCGCCCGATACGCAAACACCGGCAGACGTGAATGCGAACCCGTTGGCAAAAACGGGTTTGTCGCCGAACTACAATGCAACAGTGGGCCATATCGAAAGCAGTGGCGGTAAATCGTACGGCAACGGTGGCGGCATCTATCAGTTCATGCCTGGCACCGCAGAAGGGTACGGCTACACGCAGGATCAGGTCCGGGCCATGAGCCCGGAAGATCAAGGCAAACTGAACGATCGCTTTACGGCTGACAACGCGAAGGTGCTACAAGCGCGGGGCGTGCCGGTCACGGATTTGTCCGCGTACGTGGCGCATCAGCAAGGCGCGGGAGGCGCGGCCAAGCTGTTCAAGGCTGATCCGGACGCGAGTGCGGTTGATATCGTCGGCAAAAAGAACGCGCTCGGGAACAAGCCGTTTTACTTCAACGACGACGGCACGCCCAAAACTGTATCGCAGGCGCTCGACACCTATCGAGATCGCGTGACCAAGGCCGGCGGTACGGTGACGGCAACGAATGCGCCAGTGCAGACGAACAAGCCTGCGGACGCACCGCAACCGACGATGAAACAGCGCATTTCCGCGTGGATTGATCAACAGAACGCCAAGCCGGGAACGCAGGAAGCGGCAAAGCCTGGTGCAGCTCCGGAAGACGAAGACGCTTTGCAGGCGCGGGCGGCCGAAGCTGCCGGGCCGCAAATTGCGGGCTATAAGCCGATAGGTCCTACGGCCGGGGTTGTGAACCACGGCGGAAAACTGTATTACCTGCGCTATGGCCGTACGTTTGACGCGGCTGGGAAACTGGTAGGATAGATCATGAAACCCGTTTTTACCTACTTCAACCACACCACATTCGATGTCACGGAGGCCAAGATCCACGTTGCGGACAACGCGGACGGCTCCAAAAGCATCATAGCGTACTATCCGAAGACGTGGACGAAAGGCGACAAGGTTAACCTCACCACGCACGACGGTACGCTAGCTTGCGTGTCTCCGTACGTGGTGACGGAGTGGCACGAAGTCACGCTGTACACCATTCCCGCGCCCGGGAGCTAAAGGCGTTTAAACGTGTCATGGAACTGGGGAGCAGCACCGCAGGAAAAGACGCCGCGGCAAAAGATGCTGGAGCGCCTTGAACTGGGCGTGCCCCCAAACCTGATCGCGACCGCGTACGGGCTTACTGAAGATCAGATGAAAGCGGACCCGGAAATCGTGCGAGCCATCGCGGAAGGCGAAATCGTACTGTTCGAACGTGCTCGCGATAGCGGCGTTACCGGGATTGTGCGGGCGGCCATGCGTCGAGAAGCAAACTCATGGCTTCCGGCGGCTGAACCGCAGTCGGGAAAGACTGTGGAAGATTACCTAAAGGACTAGGCCGTAGCAAAAAGTACGGGATGCCCGTACGCGGGTCTTTCGCGTTCAGTAGCGCTTTGATGCGTTCTGCACGTGCGGTGTCAAAATCCCAGTTCATTGTCGCAACCTCAACTGTTAGGGTAGGAACCCAACACATTTGCCGGTTAATTCTAAGTTTACGCGTTGCCAGAGCCAAAACCCCATCGGTTCGACACCCATGCAGATGCGGTCTGCTTGTTCTAGCATATCAAGCATAATTTTTTCTTTTTCTTGATCGGTGACGTGGTCTGCGTAAGCATTTTCAACGCGTACGGCCTTAGCGAGTTCTTTCCAAGTGTTCGCCACCGAAAGAAGTGCGGCACCTAGGCGCGGGTAGCCGATGCGCTCGCCCGTGTGGGTAGTGAAGACTGCGTTCCAAGGCGCGGCTTCCGAGTTCATACCAGCTCCGTACGTTAAATTCGTTTCCGTGGCACTGTATGACAGCTAAAAATAAATTGCAATACCTGTCATACAAGTCGTACCGGAACAAAATTTGGCGTGGTAGGTCTTGCGCAGTGATTTAAACGCAACCGGCACACGGAGACCCCATGGCCAGCTTTCTCAACCAGTCTGCTTTGAGCATCGGTGGTTTTCGCCACTATTCGGGCCTTCTGCCCGCCAACCCCGGGGATGGCGGCCCGCAGGCGCAAGCTTCCGTCAAGGCGTTTCACGTGGCGGCCACCAATGCGGCGGCGATCTTCCGTGGTGATATCGCAGTGATCGCGGACAGCGGGCATGGCGTGCAGGGCGGTGGCGATTTCCCGTTCAACATTTCGGCCCCCTCCGCTTCGGTCGTGATCGGCAACGGCGGCGGCTCCGGGCTCGGCAACCAGTCTATGGCGCCGAATATCACGCGGTATGTGCCCGGCGACACTACGGGCATTTTTGCGGGTGTGGTCGTCGGCTTCATGATGACGCTGTACATGGCCAAGAACGGCTTCCAGTACGTTCCGGCCAACACGGAGGCCTGGTGTTTTGTGGACACCGACCCGCAGCTTGAAATGTACGCGACTGTTCCCACCGTGCCGGGTACGGCGTTCAATCAGCTCCTCATGGGCGGCGCCGACGTCAAGGCGAATGCCGGCTTCCAAGCGACGCGGTTCGGCGTGTCGGGCGTGTCCATCGATCCGGCATCGTTCGCGAACACGTCCACGCTGCCGTTGCGCGTCATCGGTTCGGGCGAAGTGATCGGCAACGATCCGACGCAGGCCGGCTTCGTCGCCAAGGTGCAGTTCAATCAGTCCCGTCATTATCGCGGCGGTGGCGGCTTCACCGCCGACTAACGCGCGACGTACGGTCACAACACGCACAATGAGGGATTTTAAAATGCAGTGGAAGAACATCAAGACCGCGGTGGTTGCGGCATTCGTCGCTTTGGGGCTCATGCTCCCCACCGAAGGCTCACTGGGGCAGGTCGTCACACAGCTCCCGGTTTATATCGATGGCTCGACGTCCGGCGGTGCGGCGGCTCCGACCGATCTCGGCAACGGCCCGATCGAAATCCGGATCTTGCAAGGCAACTTGCTTCTGTTCACGTCGCAAGGCGCGGGTGTGGGCTCGACGTCGGGTTCGTCCACCGCACTCACGCTGACCGCAGTGCCGACGATCGCGCCTTGCGTGGGCTGCATCATCAGCGGCACCGGCATCACCTCGGGCACGACCGTTTCGGCTTACAACGGTGTCACGTCCATCACGCTTTCGGCGGCGATGACCGTTGCGGCTTCGACGCCCGTTGCATGGGGCGCGGCTTGCCCTTCGAGCACCGCGGGGCAGCGGGTCATTCCGCTTCAGCCCGGCCAGCCTTCGGCGGCTGATATTCCGCTGTACACGCAGGCGCGAATTTGCGCTGGCGCTCAGAATACCCCGGGCGCCACCGTCATCCCGTTCGCGATCGGCGCGCACTAACTGCCATGTTCTGGTTAGGGGCCATTGTGTCGCTTTGCTACGTCCCGGGCGTTACCGGGGCGTTCATTGCGACACAATGGCCCCTCCTATCCGTCGTTCTGCCGTTCGCGCTACTCCGCAGTGGACCTTTCACGTTGTTGCACACTGCCGGGCTGGCTTTCGTAGCGTACGGAGCTGTCCACTTATTGTTCACTCCGATGCCGGGTTCTGGAGTGTTTGGCCTCTGGCAACTGGTCATCATGGCGCTGTCGGTTTGGTTCGGCACGACGTTGGAGAGCACTCGCGAGCTGTACGCGGGGTTAGCTCTTGGCTGCGCCGCGTCTTCCGCCATTGCAATGCTGCAACATTTCGGCGTGTCCGTAGTTCCGCGTGTGAGCGAGTTTCCGGCGGGGCTGTTCGTCAACAGCGTACAGCTAGGCGTGGTTCTGGCCGTGCTGATAGTTGCGCTCGTTTCTCAACGCATGTGGTTGTGGGCGTTGCCGCTATTGCCGGGCCTCGCGCTGTCCGGTTCGCGCGGCGCCTGGTTTGCGCTGGCTGTCGGGTTGCTCGGGTGCGCGGTGCGTCGAACGTGGGTATTCGCGTTTGCTCTGTGCGCCGTGGTGCTGTTCTTTAACTTCGTGTCGCTCGGGCCTTCAGACGTACAGCGGTTGTTTATCTGGTCGCAGGCGTGGAGCGCGTTAACCTGGCTGGGGTGGGGGCCGGGCGTGTTCTATGAGGTTGCGGCTCGCTATGACAACCATGTGATTTTCTTGGAGTACGCGCATAATGACGCTTTGCAGCTTGCTTTTGAATACGGCGTCATGGCAGTTATCCCGATCGGTATGCTTGCTTTCGCGCTCTGGCGTACGGAAGCTAGTGAATGGCCCGTCCTGCTCGCGTTCGTCACCGCCGGCATGTACTCCATGCCGCTTTGGATGCCGGTTTCTTCGTTTATCGGCCTGGTTTGCTTGGGGCGTGTTTTTCGCTGGTATGCTGTGGCTAGCGATTTCGGCGACTACTGCCGACGTCTTATCATATCGGGGGAGCGTAGCGACGGCCAAGAGGCTGTTTCCGTTCCATCGCATCATTAGGCAGAGGGCTCCATAATGGCTATCCGCAACATTCCGCGCAGCTTTCAGTACTGGGCCGCCATCAATGCGACGGATCTTGATTTCAATCTTGATGCCGGCGTTTATGGCTTGACGCTGCATGCAACGGCTTGGGGTACGGCAACGCTTAAGAAGCTTCTACCGGATGGCAGTACGTACGTTTCGGTCATGGGGAGCGGCGGTCCGGTTGCCGCAGATGGCTATACCGTGCTTCAGCTTCCCGCAGGCCAGTACCAATTGACACTTGCGGGCGTCACCGCGCTCACGGGCGAGATTGCTTTGATCGCGAAGGGCTCCGGCTAGTGCGCGGGTTTCGGTACAACAACCTCATTGCCGCTCCCCTTGGGGGAGTGCAAGGGTTAGCGTTGTCGCGCCTCAGAGCAGGTAAGGCTGGGGTTTTAGCAGGGACCAGCCGCTTCGCCATTAACTTTCCCGGCGATAGCACGATGATGGGTTTCGGCGATAGTGGTGTGGCCTCGCCGCCATCTAGCAACGCCTACATTGATTCTCGCGCTCACTGTCTTCCTGTTATTGTGTCAGGACTACTCGCTGCGGGGGGATTGCCATCCCGCGCATCCGGTATTTTCTGCGATAACAATGCGACAACAGCCAATTGGTTATCTTATGACCCACGTATCGGGACGCTGCTGACCGGCTGGCAAGCCGCAAACGACGGTGCAGGATTTTCTGGAACAAGCATCAATCAAACGGGTGCCAATACCGGGGCTTGGTCTATTACGGTCGCGGAGAACCTTGATACTTGTGCGATCTTATTTCAGCAGGGTACCGGTGGCGGCGGGACTTTCACGGTAAACGTCGATGGTGGCGCGACGCTGGCAACCGTAAATTCTTCTGGCACTCAATCTGCACAAGTTGTTGTGGTAACATTTGCTGCGGCAACAGGCCACACTATCAACATCGCTCGTGCGAGTGGTGGCGCCGTCCGAGTATATGGTGCTTGGGGATGGCTTTCGACTGGTTATGACGTTAGCTGCAACAACAACGGTGTTTCAGGCGCGAAGGCGTCAACGCTCCAAGTCAATACCTATACGCCAAAGCTCGCTCAGATGGCGGCGACCAATCTACCTCAGATTCCAGTTCTTGCAACGATAGCTAATTTTGGCGTCAACGACTATCTGGCACAAACGACGATCGGTAATGCGAGCACGCCCGGCACTTTCATGGGCGACTATCAAACTAACATTACCTCGTGGAAGCAGTATAGCGATGTAATTCTTTGCACGACGTTTCCGCAAAGCAGCAGTTTGGCTATTCCTCAAACGACATATAACCAAGCCATCATATCTCTTGGTGCGGCTAACCGATGTCCAGTACTAGACTTTTACAATCTATTCGGAGGCAGTTGGACCGTTGCCAACGGCAGAGGTTGGATGTACGACGCAACCCACCCTAACCAGACAGGCACCGTACAAGCTGCTACGATGGTCGCAAACTACCTTTTGGCTGCTTAAGGCCCGCCCGTCTCAGATGCTTCCTGAATCCCTTTGATTGACGCAGCCTCGGGTAAACGCGGCAGCCAGCTTCTAGGGCGCGCTGCTTGAGCGCGAGTATATTACGCTGCATATCTCCGCGCGTAGGTGGCGCTAAAATATCGTTTGTGCCGCCTTGGTAGATGATCATGATCGGTAATTCCTCATCACATCGCTGTGCTGGTAGTCCACTCCCTTCAAGCAGGCCACGACTATCTCAGGGGCACCGGGGGTGGATTAGTGCAGCACAAGCTATTGCCCCTAACCGTCAAAGCAGATAAATTCTGCGGCACCTTTTAGGAGCAAACGACATGAAAGTCACCATAGTCCGAAGCGACAACACAGTGATCGTTGACGGGGAGCGGCATGAGGTTGATTGCTCAAAACTGCCGGCAGACGTTCACGCAATCCAGTGGGACGACGTACGTGGCGAAATCGAGTACGCTAGCCGTACGTGCGTCGCGTGCGGGCAGAACCACAAACCGGCAAACGCAGTCATCACGGATATGGCGCCGTACTCCACGTTGCTCGATGCGTGGAAGGTCGAAGCCGTAAAAGCCGACGAAACCAAGGCGGCGGCCAATGCTCCCAAATCCTGAAGTACGCTGTCCGGCAACTGCGTTTAAACGTACTTGCCACTCCATCATCACGGAGCCTGGCTGCAAGTGCCCGAAATGGGTCAGTGTCAAGGGCACGAACCCGCAAACGGGCGAGCCCGTAGACCACTGGGGCTGCGTGGATACCTTCCTGCCCATGCTGCTTATCGAGAACGCACAACAGACGCGGCAGGCGGGTGCGGCAGTCGAGAGCTTCAGAAACGAGACACTGAGGCAGAACCAAGAGGCTCGTGAAGCGTTGACGCGTGTTGCATCCCGTCTTGTGCCTGCCATCCCACAATCGTAAACGCGTAAGACTGCGGGGCCGCCGGGGGTAACTAGGAGGTTTCGCCATGAGCGAGCACCATAGAATGCACTTCCCCAATTTGGACTTCCTCAACTGGCCGGTGGTTGCGGTGTCTTTGGTTTCCCTTCCATGGCTGTCAGACGCTTGGACGCATATGCCGACGCCCACGACGGTCTACGCGGCGATCTCGGCTACCTTCATGATATTTCAGATGCTCAACGCCCTAGGCTTGCTGGAGCGATTTAAACGGCGTAAACTGGACCCGCCGGACCCGGAGTAACGCCGGATTTGTCATACAAATAGGAGCATGCATCATGCACATGAAGACCGCTCTTGGCCACCTCCACAAGGCGCTGATCGAGTTGGCCGGCGTTGCCGAGAAGATCCAAAACCAGAATTTCGCCGACCAGATCAAGGCCGCGGCCGGAAAGGTCCAAATGGCGATGGAGCACGCCGACGCGGAGCATCCGGAGCTGGTGAAGGCATTTGCCGAATTCGCCGCAGAGTACGGCATGCCGCCTGAAGGCGCTGAACCGTTCCCCGGGGCGGGTAACCAGTCGCCGGCCAAGCCGGCTTCGTAGCATGCCCTCTGGCCTGCCCAAGCGCGCCAACGTCGGCGTTCCCGGTCAGCCGGTGAACATCGATCCGGCCACGTACTTCATCGCGAAGCGAATGGAGAACGTCGGCATGTTGCGGCCCGGGCAGGCCATGATCCTCGCTCACGTGTTGCCTGCGAAGGCGAAACGTACGTCAACCAACGGCAAGAAAGGCCGCACCAAATGAGCAAGATCGTTGGCCGTACGGCCTTCAACAACAAAGGTACGAAGTGCGTTCCGAATGAGTTCGGGCCGCCCGATACCGTGTTCAAGGGCCGCGGTGCGCTTCCGACCGGGAAGATGGACGCAGCTTCGTATCCGGGCGAAACGGCTGACATTTCGAACAGCAACCGCCGGGCTGCGAAATCGCGCCATGGCGCCGGCTCCGGCGGCGCCACCACGTTCAAATCCCGCTTCGTCGAGTAGGCGGCGACGATGACATTTTACCGGCCTGGTGGGTCTGGCACGCGGCTCAACGCGCAGCAAGATTACGTCTACACGGACAACGTAGGCGATGCTACCGGCTGGTTGCCAATACAGAAGGGTGACAGCATCGCGGTCAACGTCTGTCACGCTTCAATCAACTACCAGAGCGCCGCGGCTTCGGTGGTGACGAAATCGCCTTTCAACGTGGCCGGTCAAGTCGTGCTCGAAATGAAGATGTTCGGCGGCGAGGCGGACGGAGAGGCTTGGCCAATCGACCTGTGGCAAAACTTGCTTGTGGCCACCGATCGCCGCGCGCACCGCGCCGGATGGGTGCGATTGCGCCTGATCTCGATTGACGCTTCGGCCGGTGGAGGCGCCGCGTTGGCGCTCCAGATTAGCCGTACGGGCGAAACCGGGGCGGTAACGTGATATGGCGGGCTTTGACAATGGAACATTGTACGGGGGCATCTTCGCGCAGACGAAGCAATTCGGTACGATCTTGCGCGGCTTTGGACCGCCCGTACCTCAAGCCGGCTACATCGGCGATATCTATATCGACGTGGTCACTTGGCAAGTATTCAACAAACGCAGCACAAGCCCGGACGGCGACGTAGATCCTTGGGGCCATTACCTGTTCGTACTGCCGGCGCCGTACCGTACGGCTTTGAAATTCTTCAGCGCCGCTCAGCCCACCCCTGACATAGGCGGGCCTGGTGACTATTGCTTGCAGTGGTCGGGCAGTGGCAATTATGGCATGATGCCGGGCGTCTACGGCCCCAAACAAGCCACGGATTGGCCAGAGAACGGCAACGGTCCGGATACTGTCATCGGTGGCGATGGCACGATTGGCCAAATCGGATTGCTAGACGAAGGGGCTTCGCTTCCGGAAAGCAACAGTACGCAATTGATAGCACTCGGCTTGCTTGCCGAAGTGATCTTTCCGTTGGCTGTCATGGAGGCAGTCGGCAGCACTGTTGGTCAGGTCGGGGTGCAGTCGGGCGCGGTGCCAATATCGCCAACGTTGAACCCACTCTACACCGCGGAAGACGCGCATTTGATCTAGGAGGCGGCTATCTCTGGTTTCGACAATGGTACGCTTCAGAGCGGCATCTTCGCCCAAACCAAACAGTTTGGGAAGATCATGCACGGCTTTGGGCCGCCCGTACCGCAAGCCGGAGTGGTGGGAGACCTGTACGTTGATAAGTCAACGTTCAACATGTTCAATAAACGCGCTCCGCTCGATGTTGATCCATGGGGTCACTATCTTTTTACGCTGCCTGCTCCGTACAATACCACGTCAACGCGGTGGTTCGGCCCGGTTCCGCCGACGAACGATCTAGGCACGGATGGCGACTACTTCATGTTGTGGGCCGGTTCGGGAAGCTACGGCATGCAGCCAATCATGTACGGTCCGAAGACAGCCGGAGCGTGGCCTACGCCGGGAGTGCAGATAACGCCAACGCTGAACCCGCTTTACACTGCGGACGACCAACACGATATTTAAGGGGCAACGATGTCTTTCAATCCTGCGACTGATTTTGTTGCCATGTTTCGAAACCTTGGCGGGTCTGTAGCCAAAGAGCGCATGCCGTCGCTTGACTTCGTGGTGGCAGCGCTCGGGCGTGCTGGCTTGATCACGGTGACGACGTCGGCTACCGCGCCCGTAGCCAGTCAAAACGTAACGGCCTGGTTCAAGCCCGCCAATCCGTCCTACACGGGTGAAGGCGTCCTGTACCTTTGGAATCCAGCCAACGCCGACTACGAACCGGCTTCGGCCGCGCTACTGTGGCAGCTATTGCTTGCGGCTTCGAATTCGCTCGGCACGTCATGGTACATCGTTGCCGGCGGACCACCTGCAAACACGGTCGGCAACAATGGCGATTTTTCCATTCGCTCGGACTTCCCCGGAGGCCTATATGGCCCCAAGGTAGCAGGCGCATGGCCTGCGAGCCCGCTTCCGGGCTCGACGTACGCGGTGGACAGCGCTGCGCTGGACGTGACGTTCGGCTCTACGCCTGGTGCCATGATCTATCGTGGGGCTTCGCAGTGGCAGGCGCTTGAAGCGAGCACGGTAAATACGATACTGGCAGTGACGGCCGGTCCTGTCCCGGGATGGGTCGGGGTCTCTGGCTTGCTCGACGCGCTGTTCGGCAGCACTCAGGGTGCGATAATGTACCGCGGCGCGGCTAACTGGGCCGCGCTCGCTCCCGGGACCGCCGGGTACAACCTTGTTACGAACGGAGGCGGCTTAAATCCGTCTTGGGCTGTTCCCGGCGCTGAATTCGCATCGGGTACGGTGCTGGTATTTCGCCAGACATCGGCCCCGGTCAACTGGACGAAGCAAACGGCAGTGAACGACGCAGGCTTGCGCGTTACGTCCGGCGCTATTTCGACGGGCGGCAGTGTTGCCTTTTCTACGTTGTTCGGAACGACGCAAGTTGGCGCTACTACGCTCGGGGCTTCGCAAATCCCGTCTCACACGCACGGCTATTCTGCACCCGCTTTTTACAACACCTTCGGCGGCGGCAGCTTCGGCGCTGCGGGGTCTCCGTCCGCTGCGGCCAACACGGATGGCGGTACGGGCGGTGGTGGCTCGCACACTCACTCGCACGACATGCGCTTGACGTACGCGGACGTCATCATAGCCACGAAGAATTAAAACCGATGTCGTACAGCTCCACTCAAGACTTTCTGGCATTGCTTCGGCAAACCTCCGGAGGCGTGCGGCTGGAGCGGATGCCCGGTCTTGACTACGTACTTAGCGCCATGGCTAGGGCTGGATTATTTACGCTGTACGTCAATCCCACGTCGCCACCGAATACCAACGTGTCTTCTACTGTGTGGTTGAAGACTTCGACTATGTCGTGGGTAACCGAAAGCGCTGTTTTTCTGTACAACCCCACCACTCAAGAATTTGAGCCTGCAACGCCGTTGCTGTGGCGTGCGGTGTTTGCAGCGGCTTCCATCAGCAACGTTTTTCAGTTGGTTACCAACAGCGCGCCCGTGAATGCGCTCACTACGCTAGCAGCTATTGAGCGCGATAATCCTGCGGTGACCTCGCTGTCACTTCCTACGGTAGTAGGACGTACGCAACCGCTTCAAATTGTAGATTGGTCAACCAACGTTGTAAGTCACCAAATCAACTTAGATCCGGTGGTTGGCGAAACTATCATGCGACAAATCGACTGGAGCCTGTACTCCACACCGGATCAGTTGAACGGAATTACCCTGTATCCCTCTGCGGATCTGCTAGGATGGGTTATCGCACCATGAAGTACGTACGTTATTTGGCGCTCGCGTTGCTGTTGGCTGTGTCGCCTGCGTTAGCGCAGTGGCAGGTTCCGCAGCACTCGGTTCCCGTGGGTCGCGGCAGCGGTTCGCAAGGTTTTACCAATGCGGCTCCCGGTGCGGCCGGCAAGCCGCTTACCAGCACCGGCAATTCGACGGACCCCGCATTTGGCAATGTCGGCATCAACGGGGGCGGTACGGGGCTGGACAACTCGGGTTCGGCAACGAATGACGTACTTGCCTACAACGGTTCGGGTTTTTTCCACACCGCGCTATCGACGCTGATTAACAGCTCGTGCTCGCTTGTGCCGCTCACGTGCACTGCGGCGTTTGGCTATGCGTACGCTCCGTGGTGGGGCGTGAAGTGCGACGGCGTCACCGATGACGGCCCCGCGATCAATACGGCCATAGCGGCAATATCCGGACGTCGTTTGCTCCTCCAAGCGGGTACGTGTCACGTCGCCACTAAGATTGCGCTCAATACTTTCACGACTACGGGAGCACTGACCGTACCGGGCGTGAAGATTTCCGGCGCGGGTCGGCTGGTCACGAATTTAGATACCGCAGTTGCCAACGACTACATGCTTGCCGTCAACCCTGCGTTGGCGAGCATGTACAAGTCGCTGTTCGTCCTCACTCCGTCCACCTCGGGCGGCGCTCTTGCGGCCAACACCTATTTCGTCAACGTCACCGTTACGGACGGCTCTGCCAACGAAATCTTTGGCCCGCTTGCCAAGCAAGTCGTGGTCGGCGGCGCGGGTTCCGGTTCGATCGCGCTCACGCTCCCGCCAATTCAATCCGGCTACACGTACTCGGTGTACATCGATACGGTGAACCCGCCAGCGCACTATGCGACTATCGCAGCGGCGGACGCGCACGGCCTTGCCGCAGGTTCCTACACCATCACTGCGGTAGGCGGTGCTCACGCGGTCCCGACCAATAAAGTTGCGGTGTGGCAAGAGGCAGAGCTAAGCGACCTGTCCATTACCAACAGCGCGGCCACCGCGAACGCTTCGGGCGTTCTGTGGTTCAAGGTCGGCTATTCGTTTATGCGCAACGTCTATCTTAAGGGGCTTACCGGCGATGGCGTCGGCATGCCAAATTGGTCCGGTGATAGTGACGGCTGGTTTGACGTAACCTTTGATAACGTCAAGTGGGACAATGTCAGCGGGTGGTGCCTGAACGGCGCGGGTAACACGCTGGAGAATTCAAATCTCACTGTCATCAACAGCTTCTTTAACCTATGCGGTACGGTTCCGCCGATTAACGCGTTTTTCAATCCTACCAGCATCACCGCCATCACCAACGCCAATCCGGGCATAGTGACGTCCGCAACGTCCAATTTTAACTGGACCGTTGGGGACTACGTGTGGGTACAGGGTATCACCGGCATGGCCCTCGGGCCTGGTAACTTCCGCGCTTGCGCTCCCGTAACGGCCAACAGCTTCGCGCTCTGCGACGCCAATGGCAACAACGTCAATACTACCGCCCTTGGTGCTTACGCGGGATCTGGCGTAGTTCAGCTCACTTTTCGACCGCCGCAGATGCAGGTTAACGGCAACGGTCCAACCATGTCGGGGGCCATTGCGTATACCGGCCTGATCGCCAACTTTAAGAACATCGGTTTCACGCAGAACAAGAATACAAATTTTTACTTCACCGAAGCCGGCTCCAACGACAACATCACCCTAGAAGCCGTCGATATGGAGAACACGTACGGGGTGGGCCTGTACGCGGCGGCCGGCATCAATCTTAGCTGGAAAAACGGTGAGTGTCTTAGCACCACCGCATCCGGCCCTACGACGTTCTGCATGATCTTCGGCACCGGCATTAACAAAGGTGGCATGATCAACGCCACCATTGACGGTATCAAGGTTCGTTCGGACGTTACGAACGTCGCCACCGGCTTTGCGCAGCTTCAAGGCGCCTCCGGTCAAATCAATCCGCAGACTTTCTCAGTCCGCAATGTGTACTGGCAAGCTTTTACCGGGACCAAGTTTCTTGGTTTCTCGGGCAACCCGTACCCCTTCTTTTGGGCGCGCGTTGACGGCAAGACCGGAGCCGCCTGTACGTTGAAGGATAGCTTTAACGTCACGTCTTGCATTCGCAACGGTGCCGGTGACTACACGTTTACTTTTATCACACCGCAGCTCGACGCTAATTACACCATTTCGGGCGCGGCTCAGCAAACGGGTACGGGTCCGGGAGTGGTAGGCGTGGCCAACTCTGCTAACCTGACCACTTCCGCGGCGCGGGTGGGGTGCTACGTCACGAACGCCGTTGCCACACTCCAAGACTGTGACGTGTTCAGCGTGGTAGGCTTTGGCAATCCGTTTTGAGGTACGGCCATGTCTTTCTATGACAGCGTAATCCGCAACTCGAAATACTACCGCTCAGACGTTGTTTGCCGCGACATGGCCATGCTGGAGCCCGGCACGCGGCAAGCGGTCGCGGATCTTGTCGCGGATGCACAAGCCAGCGGCATCGATTTGCGAGTGTTGGAGACGTACCGCAGTCAAACCAGGCAGTCCGCGCTATTCACCGAACGCAGAACTCAGTTACGTACGGTCGGTTGCCACGGGTACGGCGTAGCGGTTGACTTCGGCGTCTTTGTGAACGGCAAGTACGCCGAAGATAACAAGCCTTACGTCTTTTTGCGCACGCTGGCGCGCAAGCACGGGCTTGTGAGCGGGCAGGACTGGGGTCACGCAAAAGAAGGCAGCTTCGTCGATAGCGGGCATGTGCAGCGCATCCCTGTGTGGCGTCAATCGGAACTGTTCTCAGGATCTTGGTACCCGATCGAAGATTACAACCCGTACGCAGACAGCGCAAGCCATGGGCATGCAGACGTCGTGATGCTGGGCGAAGGTGTTGCGGTCGTGACGGCGCCTGCGATCAAACCGCCCGTGATTGCGGAGCCTGAAAAGAAAACGCCGGCAGCTACAAAGCTTGCCGGCGACGATTTGTGGGGCCGCTTGCTACGGGGTTAGTGTTTAAACGACCTGTCGGCTGGAGGCGTCCATCCGTTCGTCCCCGCCTCTTTCTGCGCTTCATTTTGCGGCGCGGGTTTCTCGATAGTCTCGCCATCGCCGCCACGGTCGTTTTTTCCGAACTCCTCCAAGTCGCGTTCGAACTCAGCCAGTTCGGAAAACTGCCCGTCCAAGGCTTCGTGGCGTTTCTGCATGTGGCCATCCAGACGGTTAAGGTAGCCGTCCGTACGCTCCACTAGCTTATCCACGTGAGCTTTGGTGTTGGCTTCCACGCGATCCATGGCCGCGTTAGCGCGTGCGAAGTGCGATGCAAGCTTTCCCATCGTTCGGAGTGTCCTAGCCGCCCGTATGTGATTTGTAAGCCGGTCCAGCGGGAGGGCGTAAGGCTCGCGGTTCGGCGGGCGGACGATGACGAAAACGGGGGTTGGCATCGGAGGGCAATCCGCTTGGAGGGCCAACCCCCGGGGCTCCGTTCTCACAGTTTTCGTCTGACATGATTTGCCTTGTTCGTCAATATCTGGTAGCTGTTTAAATGCAACTTCACCTTTAGGAGCATCACTTATGAACGGAACGCAAGTACAGACGACGGCGTCCACGCTGGTTGCTGGTTTCGCGGGCTACGCTGCCGGCCACGGCTGGCTTGGGCTCGACGTCGGCGCGTGGACGGCTATCGGGGTCGCGGCGCTGGCAGTGTGGCCGGCGGTGGTGACGCGGCTTCAGTCGCTCAAGAACACCGTGGGCAACTCCGGCGCCATCGTCGTGACGTCCCCGGAGAGCGCCAACGCCACGCCAAATCCGAAGGTGGTCACCCCGGGTCAGGCCGCCGCCATCCTCGCCACCGCCAAGTAACCGCCGCACGCCGGCAACAGGGGATACGAACATGAAACGCGCTCTTGCGCTACTGTGCCTGGTTGGTGCCGTAGCGCTTGGCGGCTGCGCTCAGCAAGTCGCCGAATTCAAGGCCAAGGTTGCCACGCTGCAACAGGTCTTCACGCTCGCCACGACGGCTACGGTTCCGTCCGACGTGGTCATTCCGGCCGCGTACGCCTTCGACGCGGTGAAGGTCACGGCCACGAACTACGGGCAATACTGCATTCAGGAAAAGATGGCGCCCTCCATCTGTTCCGCAGTGATCCGCCGCGTTGTGGTCAAGTCCATCCGTACGGGCTCCGCAGCTCGGGCGGCACTGGAAAGTAGCGTGGTCAACAAAACGCCGGCTTTGGCGTCCACGTACAACGCCATGGTGGGCGCGCTGAACGCGCTCAAAGCGCAACCCATCGCGCAAGCCCCGGGGGCATCCAAATGAACGCGGCTCTTACCGCCTTCCTCGCCCTGATCCAACAGCTCATGCCGCTGTTGACGGGTCCGCAAACGGCCCAAGTGACCGCCCTCATTTCCGGCGTCGTGACGGCGCTGATAGAGTTTTCGCCGCTGATTGAAAAAGAGATCAGTGGCGCGTACGTGGCCGTCAAAGGCATTATCACGTCGCTGCAAGGCGTGGTTTCCCAGCCCGATCAGCTCGCAGCTCTGCAAGCGTTTGACGCCCAAATCGACGCAGCGTGGAACGCCATCGAAACGCAGCTTGATCCGGACGCAACGGTTGCCGCAGCACCCGGCTCTGCGACGACCTGATTAGCGCACGGATTTGGGGCCGGGCGCGGTGCAGTGCTCCTACACCGCGCCCGTAGCTTTTAGGGTTCGTCATGCAGCTTGAACCATTTCCGGGTACAGAACCTTTCGCGCCGTTTCCTTGGCAGCAACCCGTACCGGATGCGCCTGCGTGGCCTTGGGAGCCGCCGCCCGTAAAGCCGTACGCGGAAGTCAAAGCCGAGATAAAGGCCAAGCTTAAGGACTTCGACAAGTACCGCGAGTTTATCAAGATCCGGCCGCGTGAAGGTGGTGAGCGAAAGCCGTTTGTCCTGAACAACGCGCAAACCGTACTTCACCAAAAAGTAGACGCGGAGCTTAAAGAATTCGGAATGGTGCGTGCGCTAATTCCGAAAGCGCGCCGAATGGGCGTGTCTACGTACATCGGTAGCCGATATTTTCACAGCACGGCCACTAGCTACGGTCGCCGCGCTCAAGTCGTGGCGCACCGCACGGACAGCGCTGCGAACCTGCATCGAGAGATTAAGGAATTTTGCGAAGGATTGCCGCCGGCTCTGCGACCGCATATCGGCGCCACCAACGCGCGCGAGCTGATTTTTGATATTTTGAAATCGCTATACAAGGTGTCGTCGGCTGAAGGCGGCGATATCGGCCGTTCCGACGATTTTCATTTGCTGCATCTGTCCGAAGCGGCTTTCTTTGACAACACGGAAGATTTGTCGTCCGGCTTGCTTCAGACGGTGCAGAACTTACCAGGCACCGAAATTGCCATGGAGAGCACGGGCAATGGGCAGTCGGGCATGTTTTTCAACATGTGCGAGGAAGCCATGCGGGCCAACAACAAAGGCCCGTGGCGCTGTCACTTCCTGCCATGGAGACTGATGCCGGAATACGTACGCCATGACTTGCCATTTGCGTGGAAGGCATCCCGCGATTTCGAAGACTATGCGAAGCTGCACGGCTTGAGCCGAGAACAGCTTTACTGGTTTTGGATGCAAAATTATACGATCGCGACCATGAACGGCGGGCAACCGGATCTGATCCACCGGCTTACCAGGCAGGAGTACCCGGCTATCTATTCCGAATGTTTCATGGCAGACAGCACGCTTGACTTTTTCAAAGCGTCACTGATTTCGGCCGCCATGGTAGCCACCCCCCGGCCCTCTGCCGGCGCGCTGAAGATCCTTGCGATAGACCCAGCCGGAGACGGACAAGACAAGGCTTTCGTCGCCGATCGGCAGGGCTCCGCTATCGGTGCCCGCATATGGGGCGAGCTGGCCACGCCGGACAGCAACGTACAGGCCGATTGGCTGGTTGAACAGTTTAAACGCTACAATATGGATTGCATCGCGATCGATAGCACCGGCATGGGAAAAGCCGTGCTCGACGCCACCAGGCTACGCATGCGAATGCACGGCCCGGAAAAAGTCATAGCGGTGGGTTTCGGCCATGGCGCCCACAATGCCGTACAGTACGCCAATCGTCGTTCGGAGTTGCACGGTAAGTTTGGCGTGTGGCTGCAAAGCGACGTCTCGATACCGAATGACAAGCTGTTGCAGGAGGAAGCCGCCGCGTATAAGTGGGGCGTGGGCGGCTGTCACCGCAACGAAAACGCGCAGCTACTCATGACGCCAAAAGAGAAGATCCGAAAAGAACTGGGGCGTTCACCAGACCGGCTTGACGTTTGCGCGGTCGCGATGGCGGTTGATTAGACGCCAGTTTTCATGTCGTGTGCCATCAAGTGTAGCGTGCCGTACTGCTCAACGAACGTCATGTTGCAGCGTCGCGTACGCAAGCAAAATGCCGAACCTGTTTCTCCCTGCCCGTCTTCCCGCAGCACGACAACTCCAGCCCCAACCGTACCGAAGTCGCCGGCTTCGATAAGGTCCGCGATACTTCGTAACCACGTTGCCACGTCTCCCGTACCGTTGCCGTGGTCGTCCATGCCCGTGCCGCGCGGCACGATGTGCAGTAATTCACTCATGCGTACGGCCTCCGGGGGTTGACAGTTTCCGTACCTGTAGACTATAGAAGTACGGATTGCAACCCGTACCTAGGAGCACGCATGTTTGACACGACCGACCCGCTACCGCCGGCAGCGGAGCCCAAAAAGCCGCCGCGGAAACCCCGTCCGAGTGAGATCGCGAAGAAAGCCGCCAAGGCTGCGGCGAAGTCTCAGGCCCGGCCGGTAAAGAAGTCCAAGGCCAAGCCGGCCACGAAGCGCAAGCCGTCCAAGCCGGCGAAGCCGAAGACCAAAAAGGCCAAGGCCAAGAAGGCACCCCCGAAAAAGGCCAAGGCCGCAAAGAAGCCGGCGACGAAGTCGCGGCCCAAGAAGTCGGCTCGCAAGCCCGGCAACCAACGGCCTCTTGTTCGTACGGAGCGCGTGGACATGAAATTGTCGAAGCCGGAGAAAAAGGCTTTGGTGGCTTTGGCGAAGAAACGGGACAAGTCCGTCACGGCCGTCCTCATGGACTTGGTCCTCAAGATGACCAAGAAGTAATTCAGGCCCCGGGTAATTCCGGGGCCTTGTTTTTGGCTGCGTCTACCGCGTCGAGATCGTAAACCGCGCGTATCAGCTCCGCTATGTTGCGAACACCGTAGGCCTTGCGGAGTGCGTCTGCGTAGCCTTCTACCGTACGCGGTGCGCAGTTCATCGCGGCAGCAACTTCTTTGGTGGGCAGTCCTTTGCAGAGCAATACGCGGGCCTCCCGCGCTCGCTTTGGCAGCGGGCAAGACGGTTCCGGCATCAGTAGCACCCCGGCACGTCACCCTTTTTCTTCGGGTTCTTGACGTCCATCATATCGGCACGGGCCGAATGCAGCCTGGCTTTGGCGTGGAGTTCGGCCGCCTTCTGCCGGTGCATGTCCGCCGTGGGTTCTTTCTTGGCGGGGGCTTTCTTCGCCCCGCCGCCCTTTCCCTTCGCCATGGTGGCTCCTCCGTGGTTAGACGCGAATGCGGAACGCAGGCCCCTCGAAAGAACCTTGCGACATGCCGACGCCGTCAACGCGGGTCGCATACTTGCCGCCGATGTCTTTCTTGGTCGGGTCCATGCCGGCGTACAGCGATTGAAGTTGTTTCCGGTGGCGCTTGCGTACGTGGTCGCCTACGGCCTTGCTGCGGGCCATGAGGATAGGTCGGAATGCCTTACCGTCTTCGTCGGTGCCGGCTGTGAGATCCTTGAACAGGTTCGACAGCTTTTCGTCCGTCACCGGCACGAAACCCTTGTTCTTGGCGTTCATCATGGCGGTAGGCGTGCCGTTGCAGATGAAGAATTCCCAATCCGGGTACTTCTCGCGATCGGGAATGTAGAGCTTCAGCGGTCGGTCCAGAACAAGGTTCTGAATGATCTGTTCCCAGTCCAAGGCTTCCTTGAACGGGGTCAGGTTGGCCACGGCGTTGCCGGCGCTGAACGCCTCCGGAATGGCGGCCGGCGGGTTGGGCTTCAAGTGGTCATCGATGCCCGGGATGAAACCTGCGTTCATGGCTTACTTCGCCTTCCGTTGATGCTCTGCGTACGCTGCGTCAAGCGCTCGCTTGTGGAAATTCTTGCGCTGTTCCTCCGTAGCGGCGGCCGGGAGGAACTTCTGCGCAGACGCCTTGATGCGCGCTTGCACGTCCTTGGGTGCCTCGCTCAGCTTCGACCAGGCGCCGCCACCGGCACCGCGGCCCCGCGCGCCCGTATCGTCGTCCCGGGGGCCATCCGTGCGTCGAGTGGCCGGTTTGGTCGCTGCCTTGCCCGCATCGTCATCGTCGTCCCCGGGCTCCTCCGTGGCGGTCGTCGTTGCTGCGGCGTCATCTTCGACGGCCTTCACGACCGCTTCAACGAAAGCCTGCGGTGTGGCAAACTTGGCGGTGGACATGTTGCGGGCCGCGTCCATGGCCTTCGCCGACTTTTTGGGGTCGGCACCGAACCACGGCAGCTTGTTCAGCTCGGCTTTGACTTCCGTATCGCCGAAGCCGGTTTGAACGGCGGGCTTTGGCGCCGTTGCCAGCTTGAACTCGGCAAGCTTGTCGGCTGCGGCCTTGGCGCCTGCGACGTCACCGTTGACCACCGCAGCTTCGTGTTGCGAAGTGAGCGTGTCCAGCGTCGTTTTGCGCATCAATTCGTCCAGATCCATAGACTTTGCTCCTAGCGGTGGTTGCGCTGTTTCTTGGGGTTCTTGCTCGGGTACGTGACGCGCTCGCGTACGTTATCCGGCACGGGCGCAATGGGGGATTTGTTCGCCAGCTCGACGGCTGCACCTTCAACGCCTTGCTGGCTTTCGTCCGCGTCCCATTGCAGCGTTTCGGCCGCCGGCATTTTGTCCGCCGGAATGATACCGATCACGTCTTGGAAGCTGGAGACGTAGCGCCAGCCGGTGGGAATGAGCTGACCGCCCTGAACCATCGTACCGGCAAACGGGCGGATCAGAACCCAGTCGCCAAGCTGTACGTTTTGCCGGTTCATGAATTCGGACGCATCTTCTTTCCGCGCGTCCTTGAAGTTGAACGCGAGCGGCCCCATGGCGACGATACGCCCGGCCATGACGTTGTGTTGCGCGATATCCCGCGATTGATCCGGCACGATGATGCTGCCCACCTTCTCCGGCGGCCGGGGCAGGCGAATGATGACCATGTCCCGGGTGGGGATGACGTGTTCATGCGGGATTAGAAAGCGGTGTACGGTATCAGTCATTTGGCCAAGTGCTCCTCGATATTGGCGTGCGGTGCTTCTCCAGAAACGTACGGAGTTCCGCCGGCTTGCTTTCTATCAGCTTTACCAGGTCATGCCAACCCGCCGCCTGCCCCTGCTCCAGCTCCGTCACCACCGCCACCCCCGACAGGAAGCGGTCCACCACCCCCTTGCTGCGGGCCTGGTAAACCTGGCGCACCGCCTGCGTTACCGGGTGGTTGATCCAATCCCGCAAATCCTGATCCTGCATTCTGACTTTCCGTCATTAGCTGTTTCACGGTTTCTTCAAGCTGCGCCATTTGTAGCAGCGCCATTTGATTACCTTGCATGCCGCCTTGCGCTTCCACGATGTTCTTAAGCGCCGACGTAAGATCCACGGCAACTTTACCAATCGTCTGAATGCGCGCCGTGCTCGCCTTGTGCATATCGATCGCACCTTTGAGGCGTTCGGCCGGCGTGGCTTCCTGCGGCTTGGCCTGCCCGATCAGCTTTTCCGGGTTGGGCAAGCGGAGAACCTGACAGAGACGTAGCTGGATTTCTGGAAGCTGCCACGGTACGCCCTTCTCGGCTTGGTCAAGCATCTGAAAATAAATGCCGGCAAGTGCGCTCCGGTGCATTTCGGTGGCTAGCTGCGGGTCTGCGGTGACCGCGATTGTGCCGGTATCGCCGGCCAAGATGGCTTGCGGCAGCAAATCGTACATGTCAGCCATGCGTACGTGGGCTTTGCCCTCGCCCGTAAGCTGTTGAACCATGCGGCGATGTACGGCGCTCTGTACCTGCGAACCGTTATCGATGATGCCTTTTGCCAGCGTCGCGGACATGGATGCGGGTGCGTTTTCCAAAAGGTTCAGCGTGCCTGCGATGCGGTCCCCAAGTGTGATAACTTTTTCAAGTACGGCAACCGAACCGGACGAAACCGATTTGACAGGGAAAGACTGATAGGTGTCGTTCAGCGGGCGGTCACCGGGGAGCACGTTGACGCGATCGGTTTTGATTTCCACGCTGTCGGGTACGCCAACGCCACCGCCCACCATCACACCGCCGTTTTCGGCTTCGGACTTCGCGGTATCGATGATGGACGCGAGAAGGTCGTTTGCGGTGTTTTCCGGGTTCTCCAGAAGCCAGCCGAAACCCATCGGGAGGAAACCGCCATCCGGGTCCGGCAGGAACACGTACGGGAAATAACGGGGTACGGGTTTAAAGAATAATTCTTCTTTGTTGTCCACAACCGTTTTGGACGACCACCGCGGCTCAATCTTGACGACTTCTTTCATGTCGTCGAGTGCAATCGTGACGGTCCACGGTTCGTTGATGCCGTCGTTATCGAAGTCAAGCCAGCAATCCGTTTCGTAGAACTTCATGGACGCTTGCGGGTCTTGTTCGTCATAGCGCGGTTGGTAGTCAACCCAGTGACCGCGCTCAATGCTGCGGTCTATTTCGTACGGATAGCGCTCAAACTCCTCCGTCATGCGTGGCGTACGCTCAACCGTACGCATGCCGGAATTGACGATGACGTGCGTACAGGGGAGGAACTTCGAATATATCTTTTTGTCTTCGCTTTCGTACTTGCGCTTACGCCACGCAAGGCCGGTTGCGGCCATGTGGATAACAAGCTGATCCGTTTCCAGCGTCCAAACCGGGTCATCGGTTAGGAACTGATCCGAAGTCCATTCCGCCAATGCTTCGCCGCCGGACTTCGACGCTTTGAAAAGCTGGGGCTCGCCTAGCAGCGCATCGGTTGCGCGAGCTGCAAATTGTACGATAGCTGAAAGCGTGAGACCCGTACCCGGGGACGACTGGTCGCTTTCCTCGCTCCCGCGCTGTTCCTGATTGCCCTGTTTCGACCGGGACGCAGTGTTCTTGATTTGCTGAAGGTAGCGCCTGGCATTCGCCAGCCACGGCCCCATGGACTGTTCATCGATCGCGATCAGGTCGCAAAGGTGGTCGGCAAGTACGCGGCGATCGGACGCCGTCATTTTTGCCGCCAAATTGCCGATTGTCTCGGGGGCTTGCAGGTCGATTTTGAGCTTTGGCGGCGAATAGGTCATGCGGTCCCCGTAATATTACTCTATGTATGACAAGTCAACTGTTTAAACTACCACATATTGTGAACAAAATAAAAAAGTGCTATTCCTGCATCGTTTAAATCGCCCGGCCTGCAAAACGCCGGACCCCTCAACGCACGGAGAATTCCCTTGCAGGTCATTGACCGTTCCCTACAGGCTTCGCAATACTGGCCCGGCCTGTACGCCTTGTTCGGCCTCGATTACGAACGCCTCGAAAAGGTCTACACCAACTTTTTCGACAGCAAGTCTTCGGAGAAGGCTTTCGAGGAGTTCATGACCGAACGTGCCGGCCTTGGCCTTGCCGTTCAACAGCCCGAACTCGAAGGCGTCCAGTTCGACGTTCCGAATGAGGGCTACCGTACGCAGGTTACCCACGCTTCGTACGGCCTGGCTGTTGCGATCTCGCGCGAAGCGGAAGACGACAACCTGTACGAAGACGTCGGCGGGCGCATGATGAAGGAACTTGCCTTCAGCGCTAACCAGACCATGGAGTACATCGCGCACGCGCCGCTGCAAGTCGCGGTGGACGCAGTGAACGGCGTACGTGCGGACGGCGTCCCGCTCGGCTCGGCTTCGCACCCGACCGCCACCGGCTTCCAGAGCAACTTGCTGGTTGCGGCCAACGTCTCGGAACTCGCTTTCGAGAATGCCGTGATCCAGATCAGCTATGCGCGCAACGGTCGCGGCTTCATCATCAACACCCGGCCCAAGCGCGTCATCCTGTCCCCGGAGAACGGCCCGGAGACCCGGCGCATTCTCGGCTCGCCCTTGCAGTGGAATGCGCAGACGAACAACATCAACGTGCTGCGCGCGACCGGCGCACTGCCCGAAGTCATCGAAACCCCGTACCTCGTGGACAAAGACAACTACTTCATCCAGACGTCCGAACAGGACAAGGACAACGGGCAGGGCATGACCTTCTGGGAGCGCTCCGGGCTGGAGACCCGGGAGGATAGCAACTGGTCGAACCAGGCCAAGTTGCTCGCCATTTGGTTCCGGTGCTCGGCGTCTATCGTGGACTTCCGCACCGTCTACGTTTCGCCCGGCGCCGACGCGCAGTAAAAGCGTTTCCTCCCAGACTTGGGGCCGCCAGTTTTCACGCTGGCGGCCTTTTTCTCTTGGTGGTAGGATGCCGGCATGAAAGCGGGCCATTCAGTCAAGCCGAAATTTGCGCCTTTTGAGACATGGGCGGCGTGTCCGCGCTGTGGCGCTCGCGTGGCCTACAGCACGTTACGGCGCGAACGCCTGACCGGCTTGCTGGTGTGCTCCCCGTCTTCCGGGCGGCCCGTGCGTTCGTGCTTGGACCCGTGGCCTGATGTGCTCGATTTCCAAGCCTACCCCGATCGCTCGATAGAGCCCCCGCCGGAACCGTATCCGGCACGCTGGGGCCTCGATACGCTATGGAGCACGGCACCGCAGGTACCGGCGTCCGACGACGCCACGCGGCTGCAAGGCTTGCTTAAAGTGGTGCCCTACTACAAGACGCTCGGCAAGTCCGCGGCCTTTCCGCCCGCGCTCCCGACGTCCTACGCCATCGTGGACGTGACCACGATCAACCCGGCCGAATGGGACGGTACCTTTATTCCTTCGGGCTCCGTGCGTACGGTCACGCCTCCGCTTGACCCGTCAAGCGATATCGGCAAGACGGACCTTGACGTTGTCACCCAACTGTGGGGGCCGCCCCCGACCGTCTACAGGGGAGTTTAAACGCAGTGACTTTGGTTTCCGATGTCATCGCCGAAGGGCTGCACCTATTCGGCATTCTCGATATCACAGAAGACCCGGCCACGACGGATCTTGCGATAGGCGTCAAGCTGCTCAACAACCTCTTGCGAAACGAGCAAGCGGACGGTGCGGCACAGTATTTTATGCAGCTTGTGAACATCACGCTTCCGGCGGGCGTGAACGGCGTGGAGTATTCTTTCACGATCGGCGCCGGAAACAGTTTCACCGTCAACGCCGATGCCGTCGCGCTCAAGTCTCTCTGGATTAAGGATATCGGCATCACAAGCCGGGAGACACGCGAAAGCCCGATGACCGATGTTGTCCGTACGACATTCCCGGGCATGATTACGAAATGGCACCAGCGCCGGCAGGCGGACGGCAGTTTGATTATCAACGCATGGCAACCGCCGCGCGCGAGTTTTCCGGCATTGATTGAGTACGGTGGACGCTGTCCGCTACTGGCTGCGGCGGATGGGTCCGACACGCTACCGATGCCGCCCGAAGGCGTTCACGACGCTACATTGCTGTTCGGACTGCGAGCTTGCACTGCGTACGGCAAAGACCCGAACAGTGCTGGCCTGATCGCACAGCAAGCGATTGCGGTCGATACGAAGTGGAAGCAATGGGCGCGTGGTCGCCAGTGGATGCGGTTTTTGCGCTCATGACCGCACCGCTCAACATACTCGGCACGTTTCAAGACCCGCTCAACATCGACATGGGCGCGGGAAAGCTGACCAACGTACGCGTGGTTCCGCGGCAGGACACGGAAGCCAAGGACGGCAAAGCACGGCTGCTCGGGGCGCCTGGCTTGACGCTGGTATCGCGTCCGTCTTCGTCGGCTTGCATCGCTCTGTGTCACGCGCTCGGCACCGTCTGGAGCGGTCATGCGGACGGCACCATTTATTACGGCGTAGAGACTGGAGCGCCAACGCTTTCCGGTACGGTGGCAGTGAACGCGCTACAGCCAGTTATCCGCATGGCTGAAGATCGTACGGCGCTCGTCATCGCGTCCAACCGCAACGTGCTCAACGCAGCGGAAGCGGGAACAGGGTACACGGCCACCCAGGGCGCGGGCGTGGTCAACGCAGGATTTGACAACTCCATAAACTTTGACCCGGCTACCTGCGTTGAACTTGACAACATGACGATTTGGTCCGCGGCGTCCAACTTTTACGCCAACCAATCAGACCGTATGTACCGATCGGCGCCGCTTGCGCCCGCCAGCGTGGACCCTAACGCCTTCGCTACCAAAGAAGCGCGAGCGGATCGCATCGTTGACATGTTCGTGTCCGGCCGCGTCATGTGGCCGCTCGGATCACGCTCCATGGAGCAATGGTACGATGCGGGCAACAACACCGATTTTCCCTTCGCTCCGTTCCCCAACTCGCTAACTGAAGTCGGCTTGGCATCCCGCACGACACTAGCGGGGCTCCGTGGATCTTTCGGCTTCGTCGGCACGGACAAGCGGATCTGGCGAGCTTCAGGGCAGACGGCGCAAGGCGCGAGCCCGAATTGGGTGGACATCCTACTTCAGCAGCTAACCGATGCTCAAATCGCATCGCTGACTTCTTACGCGTACGGACAGGGCGGCGCCGACTTCTACGTCATTACGCTGCCCGGCCAATGGTCGCTTGAGCTGGCGGTGAATTTCGGCGTGTGGAGCTACCGACAGTCACCGGGACGCGCAGACCACGCCGGACGCTGTGCTACAGAGCACGATACCGGAATTACGTACGTTGGTTTGGACACCGGCCACGTTTGCCGCCTCGATATCAATTCGTCATCAGAACCCGGCGGTACGCTGTACCGCGAGATCATAACGCCGTGGCTGGGCGAGGAAGACAAGCGGCACACGCTGAATTCAGTGGACGTCACGTCGTCCATGGGACCGGCCGCGGGAAATTTTGATTTCGATTGGTCAATCGACAAAGGCCAAACGTGGCGCGGTCATCGATCAATCCAGATGCCGCAACCTGGCACGCGTAGAGCCGTCGCAAGGGGCTTGGGGACGGAACGGCGCCGACAGCTTCGCTTGCGCTACTCCGGCACGCAGGCGCCGTTTACGGTTGACAGCTTCTATGCCGACATCACGCGGGGTGCGTAGCCGAAATGGAGAAAGCGACGGCGTGTCGTGTCTTGGTACCTGGCCAATCGGCTACGCGCTTTTGCATCGCCTTCGTGATCGGGTTGGCCTGTTCGTATACGGCGATGATGGGGCGAGTGTAGCTCGCAAGGTGCCGTGTGAGCCGGTCCTTACTCACGCTGTCAAAATTCTGCGTGAGGTGCGTACCGTTAGCGGCTTCGTACTGAATGGTAAACATAGTGCCCTCCAAAATTGACGTACGGGCACTATAATAAATTCTGTGGATAAGTCAAATGGTTCAAAAAGTACCGCCGCCTGTAGGCTTCGCGATCCAAGACCCGGTCTTTAACCGCTGGCTTTTGGAGCTGGTGAATATCCTCAATGGCGACGGTACAATAGACCCCTCGCTTATTCCCGGGTTCAACACGCTTCAGAACGAAATCGACGCGCTCAACACGTTGACCACTCAGCAACAGCAACAGATAGGCTTTCTGACCGCGCTGGTAAATCAACAGCAAGCCAGCATCACCGCGTTACTCGCTCGCAACCAAGTCTACAACGGTGCTACGGGTCCGTCTGTCGGGCTCGGCGTTGACGGCGATTGGTACTATAATCGTGCAGGTGGTGCGGGCTCGCGTCTGTACATCCGTGTTGGTGGTGCTTGGGTGGCGCAAGCTATCTAAAGAGCATCACGCCGTTAACGATTTGCTGGAACTCTTCAAGCGTACGGCAGAGGTAGTATTGGCCGCCGCACTCGCGCCACGCGATTTCAAAGTCTACTTGTTCGCTGGTTTGTTCATTGTCGTCAACCTTCAGCTCTATAGCTGCTTTGTGCTCGACGTCGGGAAATAGAAGCCAATCGGCTACGCCAGCAAGCACGCCCTTTGCCTTCAGCTTCACGTGATGCTGTACGTTCGCCTTGCGCTCATTGGCGACGTGAAAGGCGAGCAACTGAGGGTACGCCTCTTTCAGCCACGTTGCGGTGTGGATCTGAAGACAGTCTTCCGAGACGTCTTCCGGCTTGACCGGGACGGTTTTGCGCGTGCGGTGGACGACCTTGGGGGCCTTCTTACGCGCGGTCTTTTTTCGGGGCTTCGATGATGCCAAGACGCAAAAACTCCCTCTCTTGCGCTTCCGCAAAGGCGGCTAGCGCGTGCTCAACTGCGTCCGATCGGTTGTTGATTGTGTCGATTGTGGTATTCCGGACGATGTAATCCACCCGGACCACAAGATCCGATGGGATGCGTGCCGAAATCATGGTGGTGTTGCCGTTTTTCCCCATGGGTGGTATACATAGCTTACGTGTCATACAAGTCAAGGGGCTTCCATGAGCGACGTCGGTTCGGGTTTGGGCGGTATCGTCGGCGGCATCATGGCCAAAGACGACCTTAACAGCGCCAGCAACGCTATCAATTCGAACGTGAACGACGTCACGTCGAAGACTGATCCGTACGTTCAGTTTGGAACCGGCCTGCTCGACAAGACCGGGGCCGCCATCGATAATCTGTCCGGGGCGGCCGGGACGCAGTCTTACCAAGACTTCATGAAAAATTATCAGGGGTCGCCGGCACAGACCTACCAGACTACGCAGGCTGACAAGGCGATCAGCGCAACGAACCTGGCTGCGGGTGGTTTCCTGTCCGGCGCCAACCTGCGTTCGATCAACCAGACGTCGCAGGATATCGCCAGCACGTACGCCAACAACGCGTACACGCAGTACCTTGCGGGCAACAATCAGAACTTTGGCCAGCTCAACACGGTCGTTGGCGATCTCTTCCAAGGCATCGGTGTTGGTCAGACCGCCACGGGCCAAGAGGCAGGCGTGGTGTCGTCGCAGAACAGCGCGCAAGCCGCCATCGCTCAGTCGGAAGCCAAGGCCGATACCGGCATCGGTGCGGGCGTCGGCTCGCTGTTCTCCGGGCTTAGCTCGCTGGCTAAGAAGTGATTGCGTACAGGTAGCAATCCTGTGGTTCCTCGCTGGTATTGGGGAATACGGCATACTTTGCCATGCGGCCTTCGCGTACGGCGCCCATCCGTTCCATGACACGCTGAACTTGGACGTTGTCCACGTGACAGTGAGCCCATATACGTTTGATGTCTGAGTTTTGGAAAAATAGCTCTCGCACCCACGGAGCTGCAAAACGGCGTCCTGCGCCTCGCGCTAGCGGGCTGAAGTACAAAGCACACGCGATGCTGTGCCCTTGCTTCTCATAGCCGGCAACACCAACCAGGCGTTCAGCCCAAGGCAGTCCGTCAAATACGCCAAACCAGTAACCGTTAGCTTTAGCGTACGCCGCAATTAACTCGCGAGCATCGTCAATAACGCGATGCGTACGGAAGCCAAGATACTTTGTAACTTCCGGGTTTGAAGTGATGCGGAATAAATTTCCCGCATCGTCGTACGTTAGCTTTCTGGTGAAATACATTATTTTTTCATCCGTACGTGAATGTAGCCATCACTATCTATCGGCAGCCCCGCAGTCCACGTACGCTCGCGGCACATGATGCCGCGCATCTGTTCAGCGCGTTCTTTAGCTATTGCAACGGGCGCCAGTGCAAGGATACTATCGTAGACGTCCAGCACCAAATGCGTGTCCGGCATTTCGATTTCAATCTCGTCTTCCGCAGTCGTGATGATATCGCGCGTGATCGATTGGCAAGCGATTTCCAGTAACGAACCACCAAAGCATTTTTGCCGGCGCATAGCGCCGTACTTGCCACGAAAGAACGCCATTTCACCGAACGTAGTAATGTGCGCGCTGTAGTGCGGAATGCAACGGCCAGATGGAAGCAACATCCAAACCGTGCCATCCGTGGTTTTCTGGAATGCAACCTTGCCAACCGGGAAGATCCGCCCCGGATGTTCATAGATGCAGAGTTTAAACGCTTCCGCCAGATCGTGCCACAACTGCTCAAGCTTGGGGTTGGCGCTTCTGTACCCCATGATATCGGCTTGCGCCTTCATTTCGTCAATGCGGCGCCCGCCCGTACGCTGTTGAGCCATGTACGTTTTCCAGCCCAATTGATAGTTGCCGCCCAACGTCACCGGCTTGGCGTCTTGACGTTGCTTCGGATGCGTCTCTTTCGTCGCGCCTGGTGGCACCCATCCCATCTGTATGGCGTTGAACATGTACGGGTCGCCATTTGCGGCTAGCATGTTTAGGCGGTCTTGGTCGCCAGCCATCCACATTGCAATGCGGTACTCAGCGTTCGACAAATCGTTGTCGATGACCGCGTAGCCGTCGAGCCCGCCAACGCAGCCGCGCAAACAATCGGACAGCGCCGTGTTGTTCATCAGGTACGTAACGCCATTCCATTGCGCCTCGCGCAAGCCGGCCTTCAACCAGTCGATAACCTGATCGATGGATGGCCGGCCTTCCTTTCCGTCAAACTTCCCGGACGGGCGAGCGATATTGAAGACGTTCACACCTTCGGACGTGCCGCGACCAGACCGCGCGCCGAAGTATCGCGTCCCGTCTTTATACCAACCATTGACATGCCTATCGAGAAGCGTCTGCGCCTTCAACGGTGCGGAGCCGCCTTCGGACTTCAACAGTTCAAGTACGGTGCGGACGTCCGGATGCAAATTTTGATCCTGCAACTTTTCGTCAACGATGTACTTTTTCGTGCTTTCCAGCCCGGCGGCTCGATTGCCGCTGTTGGCCCAATCGAGAATTCGAGCGCGTTGGGACAGCTTCGTGACGCTGCCATTGGTCAAATCGACAAGCTGCCGGCTGGTTTCTTCCTCAATCTCTTGCCGACGAAGCGCGATAGCCGTTGCAAGGTGGGTGTCAACCGGGAGGCCGATTTCGTTGCGGCGCCACGTGCGCTCAAACACCCGACGTTCGGCCGGTTGGATCTGTGGCAAACGTTCATCGATGTTGATAAGGCAGTCAAGATCCTGCTTAGCGTACGCAACCAGCGTAACGTACGTTTCGTAATCTTCACAGAACCGCCCGTGCTTGTCCGGCTTGCACGTCTTCATGACGGCGGCGTGGCCCTCCGGGTCTTTGCCTGGCAGACCGAACACCTTGCAGACTTCATCTAGGCCGCCGGGGTATGCGAGCGCCTGTGCCCGGCCCATGGTGCAATCAACGTGGCGTACGGGAATGGCGAGGAACGGGTTTTGACCCAGCAACACGTTCACGTCAAAATTGGCGTTGTGTGCCTTGAACAACCCACCGCAACGAATGCACTCGAAAATATCCGCGTAGAGATCCGCAATCGTGTGGGTGCCAAGTTGCGGGTAAAGCGGGCAGGCGGATTTTCGGACGTCGCGGAAACTCCAGACCGCAACCGTAATGGCTGTAGTGCGATCGGCCGCGTACCGACGCGCGCCCGACTTTTTTAAATCGACGACAGAACGCGTTTCAAGATCGCAGGCAATATCGTTGTAGTTGAGCACGGTAGCCCCTCAAAAACGAAGGCTCCCGGGATGCCGCCACCCCGGGAGCCATTGAGCCGCTTACCGCTGCGGCCACCCACCGCCGGGGGGTGTGGAGAGCTGGGGCTGGGGCGCCCCCCACTGCGGGACGGTGGCTGGGTTAGAAGGGTATGCAGTCTGCGGTGCAGGCTGGCCACTGTTCGAAGGGAATTGCCCGCCATTGGCCGGCATACCGCCCGGGGCGCCATACGGAGGCGTGCCCGGCGCGACAGACCCGAAAGGGGCCTGCGGCGCTCCGTTAGAAGGGAACGCAGTACCACTGCCCGGAGCGCCGTTCGTAAACGGGGCCGTCGCAGGCCCCGCGGCCTGGCCCGGCGCTCCAAATGCAGGGGCGCCCGGTGTCGGGGCAAAGGCTGGTGACGGGGGCGTAAAACCCCCTTGCTGTGGCCCTCCCCAACCGCCCGGAGCCCCACCAGGCGACTGCATGCCGGCGGCGGGAGCAAACCCGGTGGGCTGCATCCCCTGCGCCTGTGCTGCCCGCATCAGTTCGGCTCCAGAGACCTGATTGGCGAACATGATTTCCGCACCAGCCCCGGTGAACACTACGGCATTGAGGTAGGACTTGACGCGGCCGGGGTCATTCTGAGCGATGGCGCAGGTTCCACCGACAGTGACGAAGTCGCCGGCCTTGACGGTGATCAGCTGCCCGCCGGGAAGCATCAGTGCCTTGTTCGCCAGCTTAACGAGATTACCGCCGGGCTGCACGATTTCAACGTTGGGCGGGTTGCTCGTGGACATGGGCAAGATCCAGTGACCGCGCGCCCACTCGGAAGATTTCCCTTCAGCGTTCGGCAAGTCGCCGTCGCTCACGGGGAAGCGGTTGACGTGTTGTGCGTTCTGCCAAATCTTGCGGCACGCTTCGGCGACCGCTTGCAAGGCGGGTTCGAAACGCCAGTCCGCTTGCGTCTTCGGCACGATGATAGCGGAGAACCAAGACGGCTTTTCCTGTGCCTTGCCTTTGTACTCCCGGCTCGGCTCCCACAGATGGCGAAGATCCACGATGCGACCTTGAAACACCATCCACGGTTCATACTGTCTCTGTGCAACCATTGTCGTTTTCCCTTTTCCAAATGATCCAGATAGTCACTTCACAACACTACCGTACGCCACTAACGCAAAGGGGTCAAGCAGGTTCAAAACGGACCGGGTCGAAAGCGCCTTTTATTTCGCGAAGCGTCAGATAAGCGGCTTCATCGTTTTCTTCGTCTTCCTCGCTAAATCTGTTCACCGTGTATACGGCACCTTTTTCCAGATAGGAGCCAATCGCATGAACGCAGCGTACGGACTGTCCTGCATAGAATGTCATGTTTGCTCCTAATAGAAAGCCTGCATGTCACCAGGCGGCTTGTGAACGCCCATTCCGACCGTCGCGTAAACCTTGCCCTCTGCTCCAAGCTTCTCCGCTTGTGCAGGCGATACCGGCTTGACGGCTTTGCTGCCGTACCGTGGTTGCAAGTAAGCGATAGCTTGGACAGGATCATTCCACGCGCGAAAAGTCTTTCTCGGCTTCAGCCCGGAACCGTCCGGAGCTGCACGACCGAGTTTCAGGCGTACGGTCAACAATTCTTCGTACGTGCTTTTCGCATCGCCAAGCCCCCGGATCAGGCGAAGTAAACGCACAAGATCAGCTTCGGTCAATTCTTCCGGCTTGCGGCGAAGCGCAGCCATCACGAAAACTGCGTCGTCGTTCATGGCCGGGCACATTGCGAATGCGCGGCACCACCGGCAATGCGGACCAGGCCGCGGAACGTTGCTGCGGTCATTCACGGCTTCAATTACGCGTTGCTTGTGCGCTTCGACTTCGGACCGATGCGCCACCCACTGTTTAAACGGTACTTCGTCGAGCCCGTTCGGTTGATAAATAACGAAGCGAAACCACGGTGACGTTATCTGATCCAAATAGCCGGAACCGTACGTCAACATCTGCGTATTGTGGTAGGCGTCAACGTCCCACTTGCCGTTTTTCAAATCGTAAACGGTGGTGATGTACGGGTGCAGGTTGACGACGTCGGGGCGGCCCCAACATTCAGAAGTGATATGCACCGTACGTTCAACGTAGAGCACGCCACGTTCAAGCTGCCGGATGAAGTCCATGCCGGTTGCAATCGCTTCGGCCGCCGGGTCATCGTCGTCCGGAAATTCCATTTGCGTGACCGCATTTTCGTGCAGCTCGTGAACCCGCGTTCCCTCTGCGGAAGCCTGGCGGGTCTTCAACGGCTTCTCAACCTCCGGAATGGCGTTGCGTGCGCTGTAGCTGCACTTAAGCCATGTGCTGGAGCTGGACGGAGGGAAAAGAGCGTGGGGCATCTGATATCCTGTTAAAAATGTGTGGTGCCAAGGGTCTCTAACCCTTAAGGGAGGCATATGACCCCCTCCCCCGTTTGTCGCGGCCTCCGCAGCACGTGTGGCGAAAGCCAGCGCTAGCCTTGCCATCGTTTCACGCATTCCGGCCGCCAACGGCACAACTTCTACTTTCCGCGCGGGGCACTCCGTCCGTCACAACGTCTATTCGGTACCGGGTGACGCCTTCCCTACTAAGCAAGTACCCCGCTGGGAAAGTAGAAACCCGTCCGGTCTCACGAAAACCGGACGGGGGTATTCCGTACGCGTTTGCCTGTTCAGCGTACGGTTAGGCGCCCATCGTCTTAGCCATCGCGTCGAGCGACGCAACCGGCAGCTTGAAAAGATAGACCGTCTTCAGCGTGTTGAGATCGGCTTGGCCGGCGGCCGAGTCAATCTGAACGCAGGCATTGCGAAGCCACTGCGTAACGCCTTCCGCCGGTTGGCCCGAAGCAATGGCGCCGTCCACGCGGACGCTGATGCGCTGAACGAGCGCCGCCACCGCCGGGTCACCGCCCATCACCGGGGCCATACCGCCACCGGGGAATGCACCGGGAGCAGCCGACAGGCCCGCCCCAGCACCGCCGGCCGCGGCTTGGAGCTGCGCACCCGAAGGCATCTGCGGTGCGGGAGCCTGGCCATTGCCCGGAATGTTTCCCACGTTCGCGCCGCCGGTTTCGCCGTCGTCATCCTTGGCGCCTTTGGCGCGCGTCTTCTTGCCGCTGGTACGGAATGCCTCCAGCTCCTCCCAATCGCCAAACTCAACTGTGATCTTCATGTCGTCTCCTGTGGTTGATGACGGTTGTGTATGACACTCCACGGGCCTTACCGTCAAGGCCCGGGGAGCGAAAGTCAGCACCAAATAAGCGTACGATCTTGGGCGATCTCAGCGCGAACGATGCCAGCGATAAGCACCATGGCGTTTCGCGTACTTTCGGACTGGTTGCCTAAGCCAAAGGGTCCGTCGTGGTAGTCGTTGAACAGCCGCAGCATGCGGCACCTCAAAATCCATCCCGTTGACGGTGACTTGATCATTTGTGCTCTCCAGCGGTTGATGTACGAAAACCGTACGCCAACCGAAATGCCATGTCAACTGTTCTGCATAATTATTTTCCGAACCGTACGCCTGGCTGCGTTTACTGCGTGAATGTCGCTAGGCGTGCCAGAACAGAAGATCGGCGGTAGCCCGGAAGCTTTCACGCGCCAGTGCCCCTTCCCTTGAATTGGTTCCTGCGGCTGATAGCCATGCTTGCGCAATTCGTCCATTGTCGCTTCTACGCAATCTGTGTGCTTCCTGCCCAACTGATGCCCCCTATCGTTGGTGCAATTGGCCGTGGACGTCATAGAGCCCTTTGGCTGTATATCTGCCGTTATTCGCGCGCTCCAGATAGACGCTGTGAACCTGCGGTAAATCCTCGTAAGGCCATACAACCATGGCGTACTGTGTTGGCAGGTACCAACCACCCGACAGGTTCTTGACCGGCGGGGACGTCACCGCTTGCCACGGTGCCGCGGCGATCAACTTCGCCACGTTGACGGCTTCCCCGCCGGCACCGCGCGAATTGAGATCCTTGCCACCTTCCCGGGTGACGGTGTTGTCGAAATTGCAATGGGGGCAGATGGGGTGCAGGAACGACGCGTAGACTTCCTCACACGCCATGCACTTCCGAACGTCCGCTTGGTGCGTCCCGCAGTGAGGGCACCGCATACCGTGATAATGCGGGTCGAAGCGCTCCATGCACGTTTTGCACTTCGGCGCGCTATCGTGGATCGTTTTGCAGTACGGGCATGTCTTGCCATGCTCCCACGTCTCCCACTCTGTCCCGCATGTTGCGTCCGGATCGAACGGGCTAACGGCTTTGCATTCGAGCAGCTTGCCGGGCGAAGCACTGATGGCGTCAAGCGTGCCATGCCTGGCTGTGTTGCCGCCGAAATCGGACAGAAGGCAGTTATTGGCGTACGGGGTTATGCGAGCGCCACGACCAAGTCCTTGCGCGTAGTAGACGGCTGATTTGGTAGCCCTGCAAAAAGCGAGGTAATCAATATCGGGTACGTCGAAACCCGTATTGAACATGTTGCAGGAAACGAGAATATCGACGTACCCGGCCCTGAACGCTTCAACGGCTTTGTCGCGGTGGCCAAACATCGATTGAGAGTGAACGCCGGCAGCGCGAGCGCCTGCACGTTTAAACGCTTCGGTAAGCTTGTCTACGTGCTCAATATTGCAACAGAACACCAGCACACGACGCCGGCCAAACTTCTGCATGACGTCAAGTACGGTACGGACGTGCGAGGGCGCCAGCTTGATGGCGCGGGACGCCATTTCGTCCAAGTCCCAATCGCCCTTTTCGATCTTGAGACCTTCGGTGTCAATCTGTTCGTCTTCGCCAGCGTCAACGGGAACGATCGGCTTGACGTAGCCGTCCCGGAGCGCATCGAGGAATGTGTAGCGGTACACGATCGGGCCGAAGGTCTTCGCCAAGTCGCCAGTGCCATCCGCCCGGAATGGCGTTCCCGTGAGCCCGTTGACCTTTGTATGGTTGAGATAGTTGAACAACGTACGGTACTGTGACGACTTGGCCGGCGGAACCATATGGACTTCGTCAACTGGAATAGCCACCACGTCTTTAAACAGATGGCGCCGGTTAACGATCGTGCCGATTGTGCCAACTGTGACGCGGGCGAACGCATTGACGCCAAGAGCGGAGGAACAAATACCGGGGCTGATGCCGTGGCGCTGGCAAGCTGCAGCGTTGTGTTTTACCAGCTCTTTATTGTGGGCTACGATCATGACGCGACCGTACTCCATGTACTTTCTGGCCAGCATAGCCAGCATGTCAGATTTGCCGCCGGCTACAGTAACTTCGGCCACGCTAAAGCGGTCTTGCGAGTTGAAAAGCGCGTCAACCCCTTCCGTTTGGTGCTTGCGCGGTACGAATGGCGTACTCATGAGGCTGCGGGCTCGCCTTTGTTGAGGATGGCGCAGATTTCCGCCGCGTCTACGCCGTCGCAAACATCACAAACGCGGAACCCCATACGTACGCCTTTTTCGCTGCGTACGGGGCGTTGAAATACCGCAGCCCCTTTGACGTAGAATAGGGGTTCGATTTCATGTTTTTCGGTCACAGCAAGCACCCCACCAAAAACGCCCCTGCAAAGGCGAGAAACAAGAACGCGTAAAAGTTGCGTTCAACTTGAACCTCGAATTCTTTCTGTTCGGTCATCGTGTCACCCCCTCAAGCCCAACGCACTGCCGGCAGCATGAAAGTGGGCGCCATGCCAGTGATGGCAATGCGAGCCTCTGCAAAGCCAGACTTCATCTGAAGACCGAGATAGTAGCTGTACGGACGGCGCACCAATCCCGGAAACGCGGTCTGGTCAGCCATATCAGCTTTTGCGCGGGCGTGGGCTTCTTTCATGATCTTCGACATGAGGGGCTTGAACATGGTGCTCTCCAGCGGTTTGTGGAAGCACCGTACGCCAACTGTTTCCGTACGTCAACCCCTAATGTAGCGCAGATTGCAAAAAATAATAGTAGCCGTCCGCAGCTTCAATCATGCCGGCACGCTCCAGTGAGCGCCACTCCCAAGGCGACGGCATTCGAAGGTACACCAGGCTAACCAGCTCGTCCGCGTCGGGGTGCTTGGGCGGCATTGCCACCGGCTGATACTGCCCAATAACCATGCCATGTGACACGATCACAAAGGCCGCATCGGCCACCTTCGGATTGGTTTCGACGCCTTTTAGGTTGGCGTTGCGAAGATCCTCCGCAGCCTTGGGATGGCAACCGGGGGCGTCTGCGAGTGCGCTTGCTGGCCAGTATTTCATCGTAACACCATTTCCAGTCCAAGGGTTCTCAGATTGGCGTACAGAGTCGCCGCGGCTTCCATCAGGGTCATTTCGGGTGCGCCTGGTTGTGGACACCCAAGGTCGCGGAATTCGATCGTGTGGCCTCCCGTGGCCTCCGTGGTGCCGGTTGGAAACTTCTGCCCCCTGCGAGTGTTGAACAGCAATCCGATTTTGTCGGCTTGCGGCCCTTCCACGTACACCAGCACACCCGTGTGCGACACGATGTAGCGTACGTCGGCCTGAATGGCTTTTACCGTGTCTTCAGTCGTGCGTGCGGGTAACGCTGCCGGGGGCCACGCGTCGAGCTGGACGGGGAGTTTCCAAAAGTCATCCACGGCAAAGCACACTTGCTGCGAGGAACGCCACAGTAACCAACCAAGAAAAAACAGGTACGGCCGGCTTCGCACTGTCGCTTGTCAGTACGCACACCGTAGCCGATACGGCAGCGACCGCTCCAAAGAAAATGTACATTCTCACAGCTCCCAAAATTCGAGTTTTCTAAGGTACGGTGCGTCGATGGGGTAGACTATTTGTCCACCGTTCCCGTCACTCCACTGAATGGCCAAGGTTGCGGTGCCGACGTTAACGACGGTTCCACGTTCGAGGTAACAGCCGGAAACGACCACATCGCCAACGGCAAAGCGCGAGCCTGGTGGGTCGCTCCCAAAGGGCACCGTAAGCCATCCATACTCGCTTTCCCGCATGCGCAGATGCCGTCCCAGTTGCCCCAGATATCAGTTGCCATTGCTTCCACGGTTTGGGCGCGAGAGCGGTGATGACGTAAGGCCATGCACCTTCATCCATCCTGTGCCATGCTCGACCCAAGGCGCGGGATGATCTGGCGAAAGCTCCGCGATGAACTTGCTATATTTCTCGACGCTCTGAAGAGCCCACGCCAACCCCTCGCGAGCCAGCACAAGCTGGCATTCGGTGCAGGGCTCGTTGAACGTCTTCCCGTGACCGCAAGCACTCATTTTGAGCCCTCCTCGCCGAGCGCCAGTTCTCTCAATCGGGGCCACAAATGCCGCATCATGGCGAAGGCCCTGTAGCCCCTATCCCGTTCTCCATCGGCCAGAAAATCGTCGATGGCCTTGATCTGCTTGGGATCGATTGCCGGTTTATTTGCCGCTTGCTCTGGCACTCCCTGCGGTACACCGACAGACACGCAGGTCGGACGTTTGTCAGCAGGTTTGCCAAAATGAAGCTCTGCGCCGCCATGGGTGCGGAACATCTCGCCGCAATGAAAACAGCGCCAGCCGCTGCCTAGCTCGTATTCGTAGGTGCCAGTCTCCGAAGGCTGACTACCACGAATGTGCGAACGCAGGTCCTCCAAATGAGCATCCGTCAAGCCTGCCGCCCTGTCGGTGACGGCAGATGACCGCGCAACACCTTCGCGTGTCACGCCGATACCCTGCATATCGATCGTGCCGTCATCCATGAACACGTGATCGTATCCGGCTTCTTTAAGCTTGCTGGCGATTTCATCGTACGCGGCTTGGGACAGTTCTAACTCTGCGTACGTGTGAGTAGCGGTTAACTTTGCCATGGCGAACCCTCCGGCAGCTTTATCTCCCAGTTCATCACCAATGGTTGTGCTGCGACTTGCTTGGGAGCGTAAAGGAAAACGTATCCGCGCACCGTACGGGCGTGACCGCTAGCTGTCAAGTGCCGTACGCCATCGTTTCCGAAAATCTTTTCGGCCGCAGCCGGGCTGCAAATATGTGTTGGTGGTTCAAGCCTGCCCACAAGCATGCCCACCGCATCGGCGACGTCGGCAAAACGCACCACAAGCCCGCTGCGTACGGCATCCATATTGCCGGCAACGACACCAGGCAGCACCGCAGCCAAGCGCATTTCGGCCGTCTGAGCGGTAACAACCGCTTTTTGTTCGTCGCGTTTAAACGTATTTACGGTTGTTGTACGGCCTTTGCTATCGCGTCCATAATTTTCAGATACGATGCGACCTGTAAAGCTTCTAGCCTTCGGCGCTCCGCGAGCCTTTCCACAATCGATGCTGACAGTATCTTGTTTCCCCGCCGTAACCCGGTACATGAAACCAGAGTTGCCGGCTTTTGCTCCGTTTCCTTTGAACCAGGCATCTTCGTTTCCCATGGGTAAGTGATCCGTGACGACAACGGCCGCAGCCGTACGCTTTGCTACTTGCTTCAGAATGAACATGGCCTTGAGTACGCTTTCCGTGTCGTTGTCGGAAAAGCAAAGCCCCGAAGCGCCCCACGTGTCGAGTACGATAAGGTCCACGCGCATGCCCATTGCGTGCATCATGTTGACCTGTGAACAACACTGATGTTCAAATGCAAGCGGGTCGCTCAAACCCGGGATAAGATGGAAGCGCGACGCGAGCTGACTGCCGTTTGGTTGTTGCCGTAGTAGGTGGCGCATTCGCCTTTCGGTGCCGTAATCGTCTTCGGATGCAATCCATAAAACGTGACCGTCCGCACGTTCGCAATCAGCTTCAAGCCACTGTTGTCCACTAAGGCACTGTACGACCATATCGCTAACAACTGTGGACTTGCCGGCTCCACTGTGCCCCGTGAAAAAATGCACTTCGCCGGCCAAAATCCTTTGGTATAAGATCCAAGGCAACTCGCCTGTGTCATCTTCCATCCTCAATTCAAAACCCGTACGCGGCGCAAGCGTGGGCGTTTGCGCGTCAAGCAAACCCTGCACCAGCGTACGGCGTGACATGACCGCTTGCATAATCAGGTTGCCGCGCAGAACGGGCAACAGTTCTTGCCTGGCTATCTCCTCGCCTAGCGTACGCCCGCCAACACCTTCGTCCAAATGTTGACCGGCCGATGTGATCGCGAATTCTATTTCATCGCGCGAACACATGCCGTTCAGCTCGGCAAACTTCAACACGCCTACCAGGCTGAAGATAGTCGAGCCGCGCCCCTCTGTTTTACCCATCAGTTCTTGTTTGAGCAAGCCGAGATACTTCACAGCCGCGTCCCTGCCGGCCTGCCATTCGTCTTGATTGCGCGGCTTGGCCTCAGTTAGCTCGGTAGCGTCAGCAATTTCATGATCGGCAGCAAACCGCAGACTAGTTCCTGCATGCCGCGGTACGTAGTCCAGTATTTTTTGAAGGTCAGCGGATGACAAACGCGGCCATGGGTTATCAAAATTTTCCCAAACGTACGGTTCGCCTGTGACAGCATGGGGGCCAAATGCGACGAATTGTCCGCCAATGAGCTGGAGTTTTTCACCGTTCGCAAAGGTAAAAGTTCGTCCAACGACGGGGGTATCCGTTAGGTAGAAAGGAATAAGAAATCGTGGACGTCTGCCCCAGCGTACGGGGGCGTGCTGTCCCAATGCAGCCCGAAACGCGTCCAGTAAAGATGCAGCCAATGCGGGGTCCGATACGTCCACGTCAAAAGCGGATAAACCCGCGTCACCACATCGGAGACCAATTGACCCAGCTCCGGGGTGGGCGATAGGTGACTGCCAGACGTTCCAACCGTCACCAATGGGCGCCTTTGATCCTCTGGCGATGGCAAGCGGGAAAAGACCGCGCGCAAGGGCTTGCTCCCAAAATTCTTGCATGGTTGCCGGCACGGTCATGGCGTACGGCCCCACAGCATACCCGGTTGTGCCGTGCGGGCGATCCACAAAAGCAGGTCTCTAAACTCCGGTGGCGTGCCGTTGCGTACGCGTGTCTTGTCTTTGCCGCCAACCATCGCCACCATTCCGATACGCCGGGCCTTTTCGTATCCGTGCTTGGCGAGTGCGACCGGGTGGATGCGTTGCGCGCCTTTGCCCCATCGCAATGCCGGCGTAGCTGCAAAGCAGACGTACAGCCAAGTGGCTTTGTTGGAGAAGTGGCCGTAAAAGCCCTGCTCGACGCGACACGTCCAGCCGCCGAATTTGTCAGCCACGATCCATCCCCCCCGATCGTGGAGGCGTATTCAAGCCGAACCACTTCCAAGCCTTGCTGTCCTGCGGGTGCTCCAGCACGCCCCCATGCGTTCGGACGTCGCGCAACGCAGCTTCAAAGCAGCCGCCATCGTCGCCAATCTCGAAACGTTCGGAGTTCGGGTGCGTGCCGCCTTCGGCGAAGCGTCCCCAGCGTTGACAAGGTGGGTGGGCAACCACTGGCCACGGTCCTGCGTACTGCCTGGCATCACGGGCCTTGTCCCAAGGATCTACCCCGGGAATTCCGTAGTATGCGCCGTCCGTCTCGACGTAAAGCGCTGCGACTTGCGCAGGCATTTGGAATGGTGTATCGAGAAAAGACATTCACGCCCCAGATCGTGAGTGGGTATCGCCCAAACCCCTGCCGGTTCAGCCCCGGTGGGGGTTTTCCTTTTAGCCCTGCTTCGGCGGCCAAGGCAAGAACGAAATTTTGTCCATCACCAACGGTTTAGCCCCGTTCAGGAAATCGTTTAAACTCGGCGGCTTGTGAATTCCCAGTTCCGCCTCCAACTGTTCAACTCTGGCGTACAGGCGTTGCAATTCGCCTTCCTGCCATAGCAAGGTGGAGTGCTGCGCGTCGTATTGCGCCTGCAATCCGCTGGGGACTTCCTGCACGATCGGGACGACCTGGCCACTGCTCATGCCGCGATGATGCTTGCACGTACGCAAGCCAAACGCTGCATTTACCTGTACGGCATTCTCACGCGTGTAAATGTAGAAGTCCTGATTGCAGACGCGGCACGGGCGCTTCCACTCTTCCATGTTGCGATAGTCTTTTTTGCCAAGGTGGATCTTCTGATGGACGTTTACCAGCGTCCACCCGTCTTTTGTGCGTGCCACGTTTAAACGCTCCTAATCTGCATCGGTGTCGTCGGCACCCGCCGCGCGCAACGCGCGGATGAACGCCAGTGCTGCGCTATGGGCTTCACTACTCGCCCGTCCTAAAATCCACGTACGTAAATCGTCATGCGAGCTTCTTGATATTCGGGGCAATGTTCCCACACCCAAGTTTCTTTGTCGAGATACGCGAAACCGAACAGCATGGTTTCTTTGCCATCAACTACGCGATTGTATGCGCGCTGCATTGCGAGTTTGGACATAGACGCTTCAATCATCTTACGCGCGTCCATGTGGTTCGGCGTAGCAACGTACAGTATTTTGCGAAACAGGATGGCGGCAAAACGAAAGTCCCATGGAGTGTCGTATTCTTTCACGCGTTCGTTAACTGCGTCCATCACGACGACTTTCATATTGTCCCCATCACAACACGGTACAGCACGTACCCGAAAAATGTTCCAGCCAGTACGGTCAAGCAACCGATAATGGCAACGACCACCATTGCGAACATGGCTGCGACGTCTTTGCCAAACGCGAGTGAGATCATGGCAACCAAGCCCGCTATAAATGCGAGTGCGTGCATATCACGTCCCCCTAACCAAGGTAATTTTCAACGTACGGTCTTTGGCCAACTGTACGTGGCGTTCAACTTCCGCATAGTGACGTCCGACACGGATCAGCTCTTTCGTTGCAAAACCGTCTTTCTCGATGACGACTTTCCAAACGGTGTAGTCGCGGTTGCGGATCTTGGCCATCACGTACGGACTTTTGTCAGTGTGAGATTATAAGCTTCCTCGATACCGTCGCGCTCCACAACCATGCGGATTTGGCAGAGCCCGCCGTTAGTTTCGTAGTGCGTGACGTTCTTGGGCTCCAATACGTCCGCGATGGCATGACTTACGTGTGCAGTGATGAAAAGCCGACGCGTACGCTCTCTGGCTTGCTTCTTTTGGCGCGCGGTCATCAATTTGCGATGATGCATTTTCACTCCTCCATCTGATCCAGCAAGTCAACGATGGCGTCGAGCGGAGTTTTACCAACACCCACGGTGCAGCCAAGGTCATAGCCGCCGAATGTGGCTTGGTAGGCTTCACGGCCGAACGTCCAAAAGTCGGCAACGTGGTCGTGATGCACTTCGATTTCGGGGAGGTGTTCCATGATCTCAACCCCTGCTCGGCTTGCGGTCGTGGTTGACGCCGTACGCGGTGGCTTCCAGCATGGCGCGTTGGATATCTGCCAGACGTTCCGCAGCGCCTTCGCGCTCGGCAACTTCAGCCATGGTTTCGAGAATTTGCAGCGGGTAGTCCTGAAGGTAAATCTTGCGGGCCATTTGTGCTCTCCAGCGGTTGATGACTGAACCGTACGCCAACTGTTTTTGTGTGTCAATAGGCAATCGTCTTACCGGCCGCAGGTTTTTCACTGCCCATCGCAGCGAACGCCTTGCCTGCGGGTCCAAGCTTCTCGATGCCGGCGGGGCTCTTTAGCTTGATGTCAAAGGCCGCATCGCCGAACTGTTCGCGTGCGAGCGATGAAGCCGCTTCCACGTCGTTCCAAACGCGGTGCTTGACTTCATCCTTAAGCATGACGCCGGGCACCAGGCGGTTGTTCACCAGTACGCGCGTGCGGATCTCCGCGTCAATCTTTGCGCGGTACTCGCACAACAGCTTAATCGCGCTAGCGAGCGGAACCAATTCCGCGTCCTCGATGGAAGACGCTTCAAGCGTCTGCATTTCGGTGGTGACGTCGGCGATAAGGGCGGTCAGCTCGGTTGCGGAAAAAGTGGTCATATCTGCTCTCCAGCGGTTAGCGCGAACACGTTCGCGTTGTTGATGACCAAACCATAAGCCAACAGTTTTCATACGTCTAATCACGAAGTGTTACAAAAACAAGTATATTAACAATCCGTGTATTTTGAGAGTATAAAAATTGTTAATGTACAATCCGAGTATGATTTTGGCATGAAAACTGATAATATGCGGTTTTTGTTTATTAGGTTGCTAATTAACCTCCGGTTAAGACGCCCTCCGAATGGATAGGCTGTCCTTACGCCTTGACGGCTCAGGACGCCCACCCTAGACTACGGGAGTAAGCCCCAGTAACTTTTAGTAACTTAGGCACTAATGAATACCTTGGCAACGGTCCCTATCGGTCAGCACTATGTTGCGCAGGCCATGAGTGGCTTAGCGGACATACGGCAGCTTGTTCGCGTTCACAGTGAAACACTCACGACGGCTTGCCGGCAGCGTGGCCTGCCTATCGAGCTGGCTACGGTCTGTGCCGGCTTGCTCGCTACGGTCGTTGACGACTTGGTTACGGTCGGTCAGCTCGGCCCCAAAGACTTCGAACGGTCAAAGCGGATGGAACGCGTTCTGGCGGCTTGTGAGGAGCCGGCAGCTTCAGCGCTCCGGTTGGCCATCGCGGCGTCCCCGGTCAATGGGCGTGCGGCTGTGCGTCATTGGGACGCCATCTGCGACCGGCCGGAAATCGGTCTTATGGCCTGGTGCGTCGGGCTGGACACGGACAACGCGCGGGCATATGGTCGCCGCCGGCAACGGCTTGAGGAGCAAGGGAAGTGAAGACGCACGCGACCACCCGTAAGCAGCAACGTACGGCAGTGGACATAACCTGCACACCGAAGCAAACCAAAACGATGAACTTCGTTCCCGGAGTTTTTCGCGGCGGTAAGGATTTGAAAGATCCGCGTCGCGACAGTGACCACAAAGCGGAGTTTCACCGCGCCGTTACTTTTCATCGTGCGAAGCGGTCCAAGCCTTCGTTGCCGAAGATGCCATGGGAGGGGCTGGAGAAGTGACCACCGACGTACAGCCCACCTTCGCCACGATCGCCGAAGCAGAACAGGCGTTGAAGGATGCAGGCTTCCAACGCGACAAGGCGCGGGCCATGTGGTACAATCTGCAGACGCGCGCCAGTGCAAAGGTTGCTGGGTTATTTTTGCGTTTTTATATCAAGCCCGCTTGACACCCCACGTTTTGTATGACAGCGTACGGGCGTCAAGCGGGTTCATACCCCAAGCTTGATGTTCTGAGCCCCCGGGCGCCGAAGTGGTGAAGCCACTGCCGAACCCGGGGCTTGGGGCCTAACCGCTGGAGAGCAACATGACCAAGACATTCACGTACACCACGCCATCGTATCACTATCACCAGCTTAAACCGACAGGCGACGCCACACAAGTTGTGCAGCACGTCACGGAACGCGCTGCCGGTGTTGCGGAAGGTGTGCAGGAACGGCAGGCTGCCAAGATTGAACGCTTGGAACGCGTTATCGGCTCGCTCATTGACGTTCTTTCCAAGCTGCGGGGCGTTGGCATGACGGCTGAAGCGTTGGAGGAAATTTTCGGTTACGACGTGGACGTGTTGGAGGACGAAAGCTAATGGCATACGGCAAAATCGACTTCACCACGTGGACCAAAGCGGCCATGATCCGCACCATTGAGCAGCTTTACGAACGGCAGACGTCGTTGCTCAATCGGATTGCGGAGCTGGAGGCGCATCAAACCGTGTCGGAGCGGTATGCGTGGAGCGAGCCACGCGACTGCCACGGCGCAGTTACCGACCGTACGTCGTTTCAGTCTCAGTTCCGCGGTGACCGCGAACCCGCGTCCACGGCTGTTATCATGGACTATGGTAACGTACTGCAAATCGATTGGGGCAAAGCTGATGGCAAGTGATCGTTTCGACCGCGAGCCTGGCTTACCGCTCCCGCAGCAAGCGGTGACGCGTGAGGACGTCATGCGTCGAGCCGGCAGATTGCTCGGACGGCTGAAGGATGGCGCCGATACCGCGGCGATCCTCAAAGGTACGCTTGAACTGCTATTGGACATGCACCGATGAAGACCAGCGATCTTGCAATGTGGATTTGCGGCGTGGTGATGTGCTATGCCGCGGTTGTTGGCGTACTCGCGTTTAAACAGCACCCGATACGATTGCCGGCGGTCAGCTACGGCAGTGAGGGGGACCGCCTTCCAAAGGTGCAGTGCGACTATCTGCGGGCTGCGGACGCGACAACCAAGCTGTGCAGGCCATGACCTTACCAGGCATCAGCGTACGTCAACGCGAGCTGCGTCGGCAGATTGAGCAATGCGAACAGTATTTGAATACACACGTCAATCAGTTTCCGGGTAGCTTGACAGAGCACGCGGTTGTTGAGGTACGTAGGCATCTCTTGATTGTGTGTTTGGCTAGCGTGCAGGCAGAAGAATATGACCCAAGCTGATAGGAGCATTTAAACGATGACATTCGCACAACTCATTTGGACGCTTATGTCCGTCTCACTTATCGGCATCGGCTTGGGCGCCTGGTTCGAGCGTCGCGAGCGTCGCAAGCTTCGCAGTACGGTGTTCGGCAGTCTTGACAACGCGTGGTCGGGTGGGTGTTTCAACGCTGCGGAAGCCGGCTACTTACACGAAATGACGGCGCGCGAGATCGCAGCCGATATGGAGCTTTACTGCGAAGACGTGAGCGGCTACGATCAGAACGAATTGCTGCCGTACGTCGAGCAGTGGCTATACGCGAAGGGGTTGACATGACCGCAGACGAATTCAACGCGCTGAAGATCGGCGACAAGATCCAGAACGGTGACGGTGATACGGCCGAAGTCGTGACGGTGTCGCCGCACGGGAAGCACATTCGCTGGGGCAGCAATCCGGAGGCGCCGACGTTTTTCCTGTACTATCGCGGGACGTCTTGGTACGGGTTGGAGGTGGTCAATGCCGCATCCACATAGCGAGAAGCGATATCCGCGCGAGATCACGACGGAACGGCCGGATTGCGTCATCGTGGGGCCTGTGCGCTATCGGGTGAAGATGTTGCGACGCGTGATAGGACACGGCATGCCTGACAACGCGGAACCTGGCGATTTGGTGCTCGGCAATCGTGGCGCTGGCGCTCGCGTCATGGCGCACCACAACTCGGAAGGTGGCTGTCTATATTTTGAGTACGCCGGTAACTGGGGCCTCGGCGGTAGCGTACGAAGCCCTTGGGGTGGCAAGGTCTACGATTTTCGATGACCCGCGACGAACTCAGAGCCGTAAAGGTTGGCGACAACGTCACGCTTTGGCGCCACGGCAAGGTTGACGAAAAACGCACCAAAGGCCGGGTGACGCAATGTACGCGTACGTGGTTCATGGTCATGTGGTCGGATGGCGTTCCGGAGATTGTGAAACGCGTGCCGACAATAATGACCGATCGGCTGGAGCTGGAGGCGTCCCATGTCTGATATCGAAGACTTCGGGCTGTGCCGCGAATGTGCTCGCGCGTTCAATATGGGGCACGCAGTGGGGTGTTCGCGGGCGGGCAAACCGATCAACCCGCCGATGCGATACGCCACCGTTCCGCACGAACCGGAACCAATCGTAACCATGCGCGATATCGTCATCGGCGCGTTACTTGTGGTTGCCGGCCTGGTCGCGGCGGACCACTTCGGCTTTATGACCTGGCTGTCGCTGCGATGACGCGATTGCGGCGTACAGGACGGTACTCTTGGCATCGGCGGGTGTTCGACTATGTCGGCAAAGGCGCCTTCATCCGCATGCACGGTCGTTCGGCTTGGGAGCGCATTCCGTCATCGTATCGCGTCAAGCACGGTAAACGTGAGTACGTTGCCCGGGAGGCCATAGACGACAACGTGTGGCTCGCAGAAAATAATCGTTGACACGGTTTAAACGCTAGCATACGGTGCTTTCATCAAAACCGCTGGAGAGCACCCCAATGGCCAACCAATTCCAGACCCGCGAAGAATGGCTGAACTTTGTAGCCGATGAACTTCGCCCGCATTTCAAGAGCCACGGTTTCCCCATTCCGGCCAAAGTACGGTTCGGTATTGGCTTCATGGCCACCGGCTACCGCAGCAAGGCGATTGGCGAATGCTGGGACGTCAAGGCATCAGCCGACAAGACAATCGAGATTTTCATTGCGCCGTCGCAGGATAACGCCAAGAAGGTTGCCGGCATCCTCACGCATGAGTTGGTGCACGGCGCTGTTGGCAATGAACACGGCCACAAGGCACCGTTTAAACATGCATGCACGGTGCTTGGGCTTGAAGGCAAGGCAACGCAGGCGCTTCCGGGTGAAGCGATGTACGCCGAAGTCATTGACCCGATTTTGCGCAAAGCCGGCCCGCTCCCGCACAAGCAATTGCGTGGCACGATCAGTCGCAAGAAGCAGGCCACGCGACTGCTCAAGTGTGAATGCAATACGTGCGGCTACCTGGCTCGCGTGACAAAGAAGTGGATTGAAGAAATTGGAGCGCCCTATTGCGGTACGGTGAAGCACGGGCGTATGATGTGCGAACAGCTTGAGGAGGATGAAGAATGACTATCTTGAAGACTATCGAGCTGGAGGGCAAAACCCTTCAGGTACGGAAGAACCACAGCGGGGAGAGCCTCGTTATTAACGGTAAGGGGTCGTACGCCAACTTGACCAAGGCGCAAGCCCGTGCTTTGTTCGGCGCGTTACGGGATCTCGATAACGAAGGGTTTCTTGACGATGAAACGAGCACTTAACCCGCGCCCATGGCGCCAGTCACGCGACGCACACCGGCAGCGGAAAGCGCTCGCCCGCGCCAGACACCAGCTTGCAGCATTGCGCCCGCAATGGCTCGGGCAGTGGTGGAAGCACCAAAAGAGCCCGCTACGCTACCGGGCACCGCGGCCGATCGCGCTCCCCCGCTTGGTCAAGAAACACGCAATGCGGCTGCGGTGCGAGTTTTTGCGCGCCTAGACTTTTCGCCCCGGGCCGTGCTATAGCTCCGTTTAAATCGGGTCTAGGAGCGGCCATAATGGCGGAACAAGGCGGTTTTGGCAGCGGATTGGACTTCACCGGGACGTCCACGGACATTTATTCAGGCGGCGCGAACCCGTCGCCTGGTTCGGCGGGGGCCGTTGGAAGTGGCAT
>Ga0207671_10000518_pt1 | contig 52263 bp, 43 predicted proteins | sample KBSC24metaG_FD_184352 | JGI IMG/M metagenome (GOLD analysis project Ga0207671, IMG submission 184352) | Corn rhizosphere microbial communities from Kellogg Biological Station, Michigan, USA - KBS C2-4 metaG (SPAdes) (version 2) | ecosystem: Host-associated > Plants > Roots > Rhizosphere > Soil... | reverse complement strand
ACGCGCTGCCGCTGACCCCCGGACAGCCGCTGCGGGTAGGCCTTGGCGTGCCTGTCGATGTCCAGCGAGCCGAGCAGTTCGGCGGCGCGGCGCCGGGCCTCGCCCTTGCCCATCCCGGCCAGCTGCGCGGGGATGAGGACGTTGTCGAGCACGGTCAGGTCGTCGAGCAGGTTGAAGAACTGGAAGATCATCCCGATCGAGCCGCGCCGGTACTTGGCCGAGCCGGCCTCCCCGAGCTGGTCCACGCGCGTCCCGTCGACGGTCACGCTGCCGCTGGTCGGCCGGTCCAGGCCGGCGATGAGGTTCAGCAGCGTGGACTTGCCGCTGCCGGAGTGGCCCAGGACCGCCAGGCACTCGCCGGCCGCCACGGACAGAGTCACGCCGGCCAGAGCGGGCGGACCGTCGTCGTACTTCTTCGTCGCCTCGCGCAGATCGATCATCGGCGGGTTCGTCGGCGGATTCGTCATGACCAGCAACCTACGAACAGACGGTGATCGGGCGCGTCGGCCTGGGTCATGAGGTGTGCTACACCCCTGAGCCGATGCCGGGGCGAAGTCATCCTTGCGATGTATCCCCGAGGCGTAGGCCGATAGACGGAGCGGATGATGTGGACCGGCGTGGGTTCTTGCGACACTGGGCCGGTGAACAGGGACGAGGGCTGGGCCGCGGCCGCGTGGAGCACGCTGCGCCGCCGGACCGGGGCGCCGCCGTCGCCCACGCGGTGGGCTTGGGCGGCCGATGTCGCGCTGGCGCTGGCGATGATGTTCAGCACGCTCAACAGCGGTTACCACCACGCGGTGGTCAATCCGGACCAGCACGGGCCGCTGTACAGCGTGAACCATCTGATCGAGGTGGGGCCGCAGGACACCTTTCTGGTGATGTTGACGGCGCTGCCGCTCGCGGTGCGGCGCCGCTTTCCGCTGTCCGCGTTCTGGCTCTGCGAGTTCGCGGTGATGACGTTGCACGCCAACGTCTCGGATGCCAACGACACGGCCATCTTCACGTTCATGTCGGTGCTGATCGCCGCCTACAGCGCGGCCATCTACAGCCCTTATCGCATGGCGATGGTCTACAGCCTGGGCCTCGGCGCGATCGTGCTCGCCGCCACCCGCGGCGGCCAGATCCCCAACATCACCCGCAGCTTCGTCCCCTTCCTGTTCCTGATCCCGATCGTCCTGGGCGCCAACGCGATCGGGAACTGGAAGCAGCGCGTCCACGACCTGGAAGAGGAACAGGAGTCGGCGACACTGCGCGCCGTGGAGCAGGAACGCGCGCGGATCGCGGCGGAGCTGCACGATGTGGTGTCGCACAACGTGAGCGTGATGGTGGTCCAGGCCGGCGCGGCCCGCAAGGTGCTGGCCACGTCGCCGGACATGGCGCGCGAGGCCCTGCTGGCGGTGGAGGACAGCGGCCGCGCGGCGATGGCCGAGCTGCGGCATGTGATGGGGCTGCTGACGATGACGTCGCAGGGCGGCGACCCGGCCGGCACCGCGGACCTCGCCCCGCAGCCCGGACTGGAGCAGATCCCGGCGCTGGTGGAGCGCATCCGCAACGGCGGAGTGCGCGTCGACCTGGCGATCGAGGGCGACGTGATACCGCTGCCGTCCGGGCTGGACCTGGCGGCGTACCGGGTGGTGCAGGAAGGGCTGACGAACGCGGTGAAGCACGCGGTCGGCGCGCTGATCCGGGTGACGCTGGACTACAGCCCGCAGCGGCTGAAGGTGGACGTGGTGGACACCGGGGGGACGGCGTCCTCGTCCGCGGCGACCGGCAACGGGCGCGGGCTCGCCGGGCTGCGGCAGCGGCTGGCGGTCTACGGTGGGACGCTGAGCGCGGGGCCGCGGCTGACGGGGGGCTACATGGTGAGCGCGGTGATTCCGCTGAGGGAGGGGGTGGCGGCGTGAGCGCGCCTGAGGGGGAAGGTGGCGGCGTGCACGCGCCTGAGGGGGAAGGCGGCGGCGTGAGCGCGCTGCGGGTGGTGATCGCCGACGATCAGGTGCTGGTGCGCACCGGCTTTCGCATGATCCTGATGTCCGAGGGCATCGACGTCGTCGGCGAAGCGGCGCACGGCGACGAGGCACTGCGGGTGGTGCGCGAAACGCGGCCGGATGTGGTGCTGATGGACATCCGCATGCCGGGCATGGACGGGCTGGAGGCCACGCGGCTGATCCTGGCGGAGGGCGGCGGTCAGGATCCGGAGGAGCTGCCGCGCGTCATCATCCTGACGACGTTCGACCTCGACCAGTACGTCTACGCGGCGATCACAGCGGGGGCGAGCGGGTTCCTGCTGAAGGACGTGAGCCCGGAGCACCTGGTCGCGGCGGTCCGGATGGTGCGCGCGGGCGACGCGATGCTGGCGCCGGCGATCACGCGCCGGCTGGTGGAGCGCTTCGCGGTCCCGACGGTCAACCCGCGGACCGAAGCGCTGCATAAGGACCTTGCGACGCTCACGCCGCGGGAGCGGGAGGTGCTCGGACTGCTGGGCCGCGGCCTGTCGAACGCGGAGCTCGCGGCACGGTTCCACCTGTCGGAGGCGACGGTGAAGACGCACGTGGCACGGATTCTGGCGAAGCTGAATCTGCGGGACCGGGCGCAGGCGGTGGTGGTCGCCTACGAGACGGGGTTGATCACGCCGGGAGTGGCTTGACGTGGGAGTTCTCGCAGGCGGTGCGGCTGGTCTGTGATGTGAACGAGCATTCTTCGCAAAAGCGCCGCCGCGGACCCCATCTGCGGCGGCGCCGTCCCGACGGCGAGGCTGGTGCCTAACCCTTCGCCCCAACCCCCGCCGCCTCGCTCCCATGCCGCACGCTGCACACCAGATGGTCGTCCGTCTCGTCCGCGACGATCGTGTCGCCCGGGTTCGTGTCGCCGGACAGCAGGAGGGACGCGACCTTGTTGTCCAGCTCCGCCTGGATCGTCCGGCGCAGGGGGCGGGCGCCGAACTCGGGCTTGTAGCCGCGATCGACCAGCCAGTCCTTCGCCTTCTGTGTCACCTCCAGGCCGAGTTGCTGGGCCTTCAGTCTGCGGCGGGAGCTGTCGAGCATCAGGTCCACGATGTCGCCCATCTCCGGTTTGCCGAGGCTGTGGAAGATCACCACTTCGTCGAGGCGGTTGATGAACTCCGGGGGGAAGAAGCTGCGGACCTGGTCCATCAGCTGGTCGCGGATGTCGTCGGTGTCGCCCTGGTGCGCGAGGATCAGTTGGCTGCCGATGTTCGAGGTCATGATGACCACCGTGTGGCGGAAGTCGACCGTCCGGCCCTGCGCGTCGGTCAGCCGGCCGTCGTCGAGGACCTGGAGCAGGGTGTTGAAGATGTCCGGGTGGGCCTTCTCGACCTCGTCGAACAGGATCACCGAGTAGGGCTTGCGCCGTACCTTCTCCGTCAGCTGCCCGGCCTCCTCGTAGCCGACGTATCCGGGTGGCGAGCCCAACAGCCGCGACACGGTGTGCTTCTCCTGGAACTCGCTCATGTCGAAGCGGATCAGGCGGTCCTCGTCGCCGAACAGCAGCTCGGCCAGGGCCTTGGCGAGTTCGGTCTTGCCGACGCCGGTGGGGCCGAGGAACAGGAACGAGCCGGTCGGCCGGTTCGGGTCGCCCATGCCGGCGCGGGAGCGGCGGACTGCCTCGGCGATCGCGGTGACCGCCTCCTCCTGGCCGACCACGCGGTCGTGCAGGGCGTCCTCCAGCTTCAGCAGCCGTGTCTTCTCGTCCTCGTTCAGCTGCGCGACCGGGATGCCGGTGCGGCGGGAGACGACTTCCGCGATGTCGTTCTCCGTCACCTTCAGCGCGCCCTCGCGGCGCTCCTCGATGGTGGCGACCTCGTCGTTGAGCTCGTCGATCTGCGTCTTCAGGTCCTTGGCGCGGTCGTAGTTCTCCGACGACACCGCCTCGTCGCGCTCGCGCGCGAGCTTCGCCAGCCTGTCCTCGCGCTCGACGGCCTCGGTGGACTTGCCGAGGTTGCGCAGCCGGATGCGGGCGCCGGCCTGGTCGATCAGGTCGATGGCCTTGTCCGGCAGGAAGCGGTCGGAGATGTAGCGGTCCGACATCTCCGCCGCGGCGGCCAGCGCCGAGTCCGTGAACTTCACGCCGTGGTGCGCCTCGTAGCGGTCCCGCAGCCCCTCCAGGATCTCGATCGTCTCCTCGACCGAGGGCTCGGAGATCAGCACCGGCTGGAAACGCCGCTCCAGCGCCGCGTCCTTCTCAATGTTCTTCCGGTACTCGTCGATCGTCGTCGCCCCGATGACGTTCAGCTCGCCCCGCGACAGCGCCGGCTTCATGATGTTGCCGGCGTCCATCGAACTGTCGCCGCCGGAGCCCGCGCCGACCACCGTGTGCAGCTCGTCGATGAACAGGATCGTCGAGTCGGCCGCCTTGCCGACCTCGTCGATGACGTTCTTCAACCGCTCCTCGAACTCGCCCCGGTACTTCGACCCGGCGACCAGCGCCGCCAGGTCCAGCGCCACGACCCGCTTGCCCGCCAGCGTCTTCGGCACGTCGCCGGACACGATCCGCTGCGCCAGCCCCTCGACGATCGCGGTCTTCCCGACGCCCGGATCCCCGATCAGCACCGGGTTGTTCTTCGTCCGCCGCGACAGCACCTCGACGGTCTGTTCGATCTCGTCGGCCCGTCCCACGACCGGGTCGAGCCGGCCGGCCTTGGCGTCCTCGGTCATGTCCCGGCCGTACTCGTCCAGCGTCGGGGTGTCCGACGGCTGCTCGGGGCCGGCCGGCATGCCCTCGGCCCGCGAGGCCTTGGTGATGCGCTTGCCCAGGTCCTTCGCGTCGACCTGGGTGGTGTTCAGCACGTGTCCGGCGCCGGAGTCCGGGTCCTCGGTCAGCGCGGCGAGGATGTGCTGCGGCCCCACGTACGTCGTGCCGGACGCCTGCGACAGCTCGTACGCCCGCATCAGCACCCGCTTGGCCGACGGCGTCAGCCCCGGTTCGGACGACGGCGTGCCCCCGGAGGCCGGCAGCGACTTCTCGATCTTCTGCGCCAGCCGGTCCGGGTCCACGTTCGCCGCCGCCAGGATCCCGCGTGTCGGCTCCACCTGCGTGGCCGCCCACAGCAGGTGCTCGGTGTCGAGGTCGGAGCTGCCGTCCCGGCCCGCGCGCCGCGAGGCCGTGGAGATCAGCTCCCGGGCCGACTCGGTCAGCAGCCGGCCGATCGGCACGCGCTCCACCCGCGGCGGCGAGTACTCCGGAGACATCCCGAAGAACCGATTGAGCAAATCGTTGAAGGGATCGTCGGAGCGGTCGAAGAAGCCGCCGAGGGAGCTCATGGACATGAATCCAGACAACACCCCACAAAGCCCATCCGCACGGCGAGACTGCGCCGAGCGGGTAGGCGCACCTTGCCAGGCGGGTTACACCGTCGGCGCTGGGGATTTCTCCGAGGGCGCCGCCAAAGCGCCCTCGGCCAAGGCGAGCGCCAGCGCCTGCCCGGGACAGACCCGCGGCCCGGCGCCGAACGACAGGCCGAGCGGACCGACTTCCAGCAGCACCAGTTCGCCGTCGGGGATCTCGACGTCGCCGATCCGCGTGGCGCCGATCGCGAGGCGCTTCATGACCCGCACCGGCGGTGCGGTGCGCAGGGTGGTCTGCACGTCGCCGGACCCCTCCCGCGTGCTCGCGATCAGTCCCGCCGTCGCGTCGCACGCCTGGATGAGGATGCCGATCCGGTTCGCCGCCTGCTCCACGTCGTACGTCTGCATCATCGGCAAGAGCAGCCGCACGGCGTCGTCCGCGGCCGGGTCGTCGCCGCCGAAGTAGTTGTCGGCCACGGTGCGCAACGCGCTGAGGGCGGCGCCGTCCAACTCCGGCAGCCCCATCGCTTCGGCGAGGGCTCGCAGGACCCGCGTCCGGTCGTCGCCGAGAGCGCCGGCGGCCAGGCGACGCAGCCTGTCCACATCGATCCGTGTCAGCTCCGCCTCGACATACGTACGACGGCGCGCGTGCACGTCCCCGTGAGCGAACCGTGCGACCGTGGCCCGCAGCCAGGCCATCGTTCCCTCGGGCCCGGACTCGACGGGCAGCGGAACCAGCAGCGGATCGGCGAGCGCGGCCTCGATGTCGGCGCGCGACGTGAGAGTCACCATGGCCCGACCCTACGGCCGCATCGCTTCGGCGTTCCCCGAAGTGTCCCGCTAGGCTGCCGATCATGGCAGGCCACATCGTCGCGACCGGTGCCGGACGAGCTCTCCTGGAGCGCCGGAACGATCCGTACCACGAGTTCGTCCTCGGCCTCACCCGCAAGGAACGCCCCCGCGTCCTGTTCCTGCCGACCGCTACCGGGGACGATCCCGCTTACATCGTCTCCTTCTACGAGACCTACACCGCCGACCGCTGCGAGCCGTTCCACCTGCGGCTGTTCAGCCGCACCGTCAGCGACCTGCGCGCGTTCGTGCTGTCGATGGACCTCATCACCGTCGGCGGCGGCAACACCGCGAACATGCTCGACGTCTGGCGCCGCCAGGGCCTGGACGTGATCCTGCGCGAGGCGTGGGAGAACGGCGCGGTCCTCACCGGCGGCAGCGCCGGCGCGCTGTGCTGGTTCCAGGGCGGCACCACCGACTCCTTCGGCCTGCCGTACCAGGTCCTCGCCGACGGCCTGGGCTTCCTCGACGGCAGCGTCTGCCCGCACTACGACGGCGAGGACGCACGCCGGCCGGTGTACCGCGAAGCCCTGCTGTCCGGCGCGCTGCCCGGCGGCTACGGCGTGGACGACCTCGTGGGCCTGTACTTCCACGGCACCGAGTACATCGGCGCCTTCAGCTCCTCGCCGGCCGGCGGAGCGCTGCGCGTCGACGTCGTCGACGGTGTGATCGCCGAGACCAGGCTCCCGGTGCGGCTGCTGGGCCCGGGATCGGTCGACGTGCGGCGCGGCCCGAGCACCTGACGCCGAGCGCGGCCCGGCCACCTGACAGGCGCAGACGCCGCCGGCCGGGTAGCGTTCGGGACATGTCCATCCCAGGAGTCGATCCCAGCGTCCCGCCGAGTGGTACCGGCTGTGTCGAGTGCGATGAGAACGGTGGCTGGTGGGTGCACCTGCGCCGCTGTACGCAATGCGGCCACATCGGCTGCTGCGACAACTCGCCGGAGCAGCACGGCCGCAAGCACGCCGCCGCCAGCGGCCACACCATGATCACCAGTTTCGAGCCCGGCGAGGACTGGTTCTACGACTTCGGCAACGACAACTTCTACGAGTCCGGCCCCGCCCTCGCGCCGCCGGACAGCCACCCGGCCGACCAGCCGGTGCCCGGTCCGAAGGGCCGCGTCCCGGCCGACTGGCAGAGCAAGATGAACGCCTAGGGCATTGCAGGAAACAGAACGCCAGAAGAACCCGGCACCGGGCATCCCGTAGCCCCTGGGCTGGAGTCACGTCACCGGACCCCGCTAGATTCACCGCCATGGACGGGATCGAGCGGGGTCAGTTGAAGGTCATGCCCATCCACGCCGTGACAGAGGTCTACGGCGAGGCGGGGTTGCGGGTGCTGTTCGAGGTCGAGATCGAGGCGTTCCCCGACGACGAGCGCGCCACGCTGATGCGCGCCGAGCGCGTCGCCTCCCGGCTGCACGCCGAGGACAAGCGTGTTCGCGAACCGTATGTCAACCATCTGCTTCGGGTGGCGATACGCATCATCCGGCACTACAAGGTGCGCGACTGCGAAGTGGTCGTCGCAGCGCTCCTGCACGACGCCGTCGAGGACCACCCGAGCGATCTCGCCGATCTGGCGGGCGACGCCGAACGTGCCGCCGGGCAGCGGGAAGCGGCGTTGACGATGCTCGGCCGGGCCTTCACACCGCGCGTCGCGGAGCTGATCGAGGCCGTCACCAACCCGCACTACGACCCCGCGCGCGACAAGCAGGAGCAGTACCGCGAGCACGTCGTGGAGAGTCTGGACGCGAACCCGTGGGCGCGGGTCATCAAGCTCTCCGACTTCACCGACAACGGCGTCGGCATCATCCACACCACCGGGCCGAAGGTCCGCAAGGCCTCGGCGAAGTACGCGCCGCTGGTCCCGCAGCTGCGCGAGTTCGCGCTGCGTCCCGACACGCCGGTCGACGACGAGGTGAAGGCGCACATCGTCAAGCAGCTCGATCTCGCCGCGGAGCGGTTCCGCGCCATCCTCGGGTAGTCCCGCGGACCGGGTCACCGGCGCCCCGGCCGCTCCGGTCTCCGGTAGGCTGCCCGGCGGGGTGGGTCCAAGACCTTCGTATCAAGGACCCCAATGCTGGATGGGCAAGACATAGCGGACGCCCTCGACGGCGCCGTGCGCGGAGACGAGGCGTGCTTCGCCGTGCTCTGGCGCGCCCTCAACCCGCCGCTGCTGCGATATCTCCGAGTCCTGATCCCCGGGGCCTGCGAGGACGTCGCCTCCGAGACCTGGCTGCAGGCTTCGCGTGATCTGGGCGGTTTCACCGGGGACGCCAAGCAATTCCAGGTGTGGCTGTTCCGCATCGCGCGAAACCGGGCGATCGACGAGGGCCGCCGGAGCCGGCGCCGACTGGACGAGCCGGTCGCCGCACTGCCCGAACAGCGCTCCGGGGACGACACCGCCGAGGCGGCGCTGGCCGCGATGGCCACGCGCCGGGCGTTGGCGGTGATCGCCGAGCTGCCCCGGGACCAGGCCGAGGCGGTGTTGCTGCGGGCGGTCGCCGGGCTGTCGGCCGATCAGGCCGGCGCGGTCGTCGGCAAGCGTGCCGGGGCGGTGCGGGTGGCGGCGATGCGGGGCCTGCGGACGTTGAAGAAGCGGCTCGACAAGGCCGCGGAGCCGGAGAAGGCGCAGCTCAAGGGAATGGCGCGGACGGGTTCGAGGGCGGGTGTAACACGATGAGGCGCGGGATCGCTCCTTCGGGCACGATGCGTACGACAGGGAACTCCCCCCGGGCCCTCGGCCGCCGGCGACCTTCTCGCCGCGCCGCCGAGGAGCTTCTCGACCACACCGGCGGCGCGGGAGCCGCCGGTGTGGCGCCGGGCGCGAGCGCGGGTTCCCCGGCGGGACCGGGGCTCGAAACCGGGCATGAGCTGGAAGCTCTGGCACGGCTGCTCGACGCGGCCGCCGGACCCGCTCTGACCGCCGAGCTCTCGGGCGAGGACGCGGCCCGTGCCGTGTACTCCGCGCATCACTCCGTCTCCGCGACACCCTCCAAGGAGAGACGCGTGTTCAGCAAAGCCCTTCTAGCCAAGACCGTGACGGTCAAAATAGTGGTCGCCGTGTGCGGCGTGTCCGTCGTCGGGGTCTCCGCGGCGGCCGCCACCAACTCGCTGCCCAACGGCCTGCAGTCCAAGGCCCACTCGCTCGGATTCCCGGCGCCGAAGAGCACGTCGCTCAAGGGCGGCACGAGCCTGGCCGGCGCCCCCAAGGACGCTGACGGCGTCCACCCGGGCCTGCCGCTGCCCACCGGCTCGGCGGCCGCGAAGCCCTCGTCGGACAAGGACGACCAGAGCGCGCTCGACGCGGCCGGGGCGCGCCTGCTCGGCGACGACGGCTTCCGGCTGTGCAAGGCCGTCGAGGACGGCGACCGCGACGACCACGGACACGACCTGACGGCCGCGGAGCTGCAGAAGCTGGCCAAGGCCGCGAACGTCCCGGCCGCCGACATCGCCAAGCTCCAGTCGCGGTTGGACGCCGAGCGCACCGAGGCGCAGAAGCGGATGCAGGACTTCTGCGACCGCCTGGCGCAGGCCGAGAAGGACGCCCGCGAAGGCCACACGCCCAAGTTCCCGATCCCCGCCCCGCACCCCGGCGACGGCTGGCCCACCACCTGGCCGACGCAGCTGCCGAGCATCCCCGGCCTGCCGACGCATCTGCCCACGGGCCTGCCCAGCGGGCTGCCCACGCACCTGCCGACCGGCGTGCCCTCGCACCTCCCGACCAGCCTGCCCACCGGCTGGCCGACCGGCTGGCCGATCGACGGCGGGCCGCAGAACCCCGTCGACCCGGTCCACCCCGGCGCCGGCGCCCCGTCCGCGTCCGGGCACTGATAGGCGCCAGGCACTGATAGGCGGCCGCCGACCTGACGGCTTCGGCGGCCCCGGTCTGCGGCATCCGGCGTTCACCACCCACCCCACCCCATCGCGCCGGGTGCCGTCGGATCGGGCCGTCGAGGCAGCGCTGATCCTCAGTCGCGCAGTGCCCGCCACCCGGCCACGGCAGCAAGGCCCAGCGCGATCCCCGCAACCGAGAACCCCTCCCGGGGTCCCACGTACTGCACCACCGCCGCGACGCCGAACCCCGTGATCGGCGAGGTCCCGGTCATCGCCATGCCCCACAGGCTCATCACCCGGCCGCGCATGTCCGGCGCGCAGCGCAACTGCGCCAGCGTGTTGGCCGAGGCGATGAACCAGATCGACGTCAGGCCGAGCACCGCCATCACCGCCAGGGCGACCACCATCGTCGGCGACACCGCGATCCCGATCACCGTCGCCGCGGTCGCCAGCGCGAGCCACCGCACGCGGCGGCCGGTCGGCTCCGGCTGCGCGGCGGCCAGAAGCGCGCCGGGCAATCCGCCGACGCCGAACGCCGCCATCATCGCGCCGTACCCGCCGCCGCCATGGTGGAAGGCGCGCTCGACCAACGGCGGCAGCGCCACCCCATGCCGAATATGAGGCCTGAGGCCGCCGACATCGGGAGCAGCGCGCGCATTACCGGCGAGCGGAACGCATAGCGGAGGCCGTCACGTGCCGCGCCGCGTACGCGCTTGCGTCCCGAGGCGTGTGCTCCCTCGGTGCGCGCCTTCATCCGCACCAGCACGATCAGCGGCGCCAGATAAGAACCCGCGTTCACCCCGAAACACGCCGTGGCGCCGCCCGGCCCGGCGAGCAGAGCGCCGCCGAGGCCCGGCCCCACGACGCGCGAAGCGTTCAGCGCCACTTCCCACAGCCCGACCGCGCTGGCGACGCCTTCGGCCCCGACGAGGTCCACGACGTACACCTGCCGTGCCGGGGCGTCCACGGCCATGGTCGCGCCGGAGACCGCCGAGGCGGCCAGCACGTTCCACACCGCGAGCGTGCCGGTGGCGGCCAGCACGGTCAGCGTCACGGCGACGCCCATCAGCACCGACTGCGTGGCGATGAGCAGCCGCCGCCGGTCCGAGCGGCCCACGACCGCACCGGCCCACACGCCGCCGATCAGGGTGGGGCCCCAGGTGAACAGGGTCAGGGCACTGAGCCACACCGCGTCGCCGGTCTTCTGCAGCATCCACCACGACACGGCCATGCCCTGCGCCATCACGCCCGAGGCGGACGTGACCTGGCCGGCGAACCACCACCGGAAGTCGCGTTCCTGCAGGGCTCATCAGCAGATGGGGGTTGCCGGCGATCCCGAGGGCGGGCAGATCGATCCATTCGGAGTCGCCACCGGCAGCTGACAACGCGGCGTGAAAACGTTGCGAGGCCTGGTATTCGTCGCGCCACATCGGGTCGTCGTCGAGGTGATCGCCCCAGAGGAACACGTGCGGGATCTCGCGCAGCGGAGCCAGGTCCACCCGGTCCGGATCCGGTGCGCCGGACGGCTCGACGGCGATGTGCGCCCGGACGGTGTCGGGCCGCGCGAGTGTGGAGCGGAAGCCGTAGGGCCCGGCGGCACTGTGCGTCAGCAGGAGGCAGGGGCCGACATCAGCAGCGGGAAGGTGCCACCCGGCCGGGCCAGACGGATGTACTGGACGTAGGCCTGGCCTTCGCATCGTCCGTCCTCCTCGTGGCCGCCGACCGGGAAACCGCCGATCGCCTGGACCTCGACGATGGCTCCGACCTCTGTCGACGCCTCGCGCATGGCCGCCAGTTCTACCATGACCCGGTGGGGATCACGGGGAGCGACGGCGCGCCGCGGCTGGCGCGTGGACTGGTGTTCGCCGTCGCCGCGGCGCTGGTGTCGGTGCACGTCATCAAGGCCGCGGGGCGCGTCCCCGCCGATCCGGCGGCCGGTCTGACGATCATCGCGGCGGGCCTGGCGATTCTGGCGCTGGGGCTGCGGCCGGCGACGTGGCCGCGGGTCGCGGCACAGCTGGCGTGCGGTTTCGTGGCGGTCGTGCCGGCCGGTGCGTCGATCGGGCTGTTGGCCGTTCCCGTCGGAGCTGTCTTCCTGCAAGGCCTGTGGCCGCTGATCCCGCCTGTGCTCGGCGCTGCGGCGTGGGTGCAGGCGGTGCGAACCGACAGCGCGCGCGACACCGTCGACATGTGCATCACGATCCTGCTCGGCGGGATGGTGCTCTATGCGGTGACGACGCTGGCAGCTCTGGCCGCGCGCGTCCACGAGACCCGGCTGACGCTGGCCGCCGCCGCGGTGACCGCCGAACGCCTGCGCATCGCCGAGGGCCTGGACGCGGACCTGGCCTCGGGGATGAACCGGATTCGGGAGCTGGCGTCGAAGGAAGACCCCGACGTCCTGGACGGTCTGCTCACCGATGCCCGCGCCACCCTGGCCGCGACCCGCGCGACCGCCGCCGACCTGCGCAGCCTGTCGCTGGCGCCGGAGTCGGCCAGCGCCAGGGCCCTGCTTCAGTCGGCCGGGATCTCGGCGGAGGTGGTCACCGGGCACGCCGAACCGCTGGGCCCGGCCGGGACCGTGCTGGCCACGGTGCTGCGCGAGGCGGTGACGGCGGTCGTGCGGGTCGGCGACGCGCGTCACTGCCAGATCGTCACCGGGCAGGCCGCCGGGCAGGTGACGTTGCGCGTGGTCAGCGACGGGGTGCGGACCGCGGCGCTCGGGACGGACGTGCTGGACGGTCTCGCTGAGCGGGTGCGGGCCAGCGGCGGGCGGTTGGCGGCGGGGCTGGAGGCGGACGGCCGGTTCGCCGTCGAGGCTTCGGTACCGGCGACGCCGCCGGGGGCGGAGCCGGTGGACGCACCGGAGCTGCGGCGTGCCGGTGTTCTGTATTACGGGTTGCTGGCGGCGTTCTGTGTCCGGACCCTGCTTTACGTTCCCGCCGCACTGATCGCGCCGGCGTTGGTGGTGTTGGCGGTGCTGTGCACGCTGCAGGTCGTGTATTCGGTACGGGACGAGAAGCGGCACAGCGAGGCGGCGCTCGTACTGTTCGCGGTGCTGACGTATGCGCCGATGCACGCCTTCGGCCAGAACTGGATCGCTTCGCTGGGGCTGTTGACGGGTTCGCTGTTGGTCGCGTTGCCCTTGCCTCTGGGCGTGCCCGTGGTCGCGGCAGCCTTGGGGGTCGGCGGTTTGCTGGCCTCCGCGGACGGCACGAGTGCCGTGTCGGCGGTGCTGAACGCGCTGGTGACCTGCCTGATCGTGTACGGGATGCTGCGGTTGGCACGGTTGGTGCGCGAACTGCAGCAGGCCAACGACGGCCTGGCGCGGGCGGCTGTCGTGGGGGAGCGGCTGCGTGCGGCGCGCGATCTGCACGACCTGCTGGGGCACGGGCTCGCGGCGATCCTGCTGAAGGCGGAGCTGGCCCGACGGCTGCGCACGGCTGATCCCGAACGCTGCTCGGCGGAGATCCACGACGTGGAGCGCCTGGCCGCGCAGGGCGAGCATGAACTACGGGCCCTGACAGGAGGCCCGCGCGAGCTGTCGTTCGCCGACGAGCTGGCGTCCGCGGCAGCGGTGCTGGCCGCGGCTGACGTGGTGGTCGAGGTCGAGGGCGACGAGCTCTCGGTACCGCCGGACGCGGGTGCGGTACTCGGCGTGGTGCTGCGCGAGGCGGTGACGAACGTACTGCGGCACAGCGCGGCGCGGCACGCACGGATCGCCGTCACGCTGACCGACGGCGCGGTGTTGCTGGAGGTGGAGAACGACGGTGTGGCGGCGAACGTCGGATCGGCGGGCTCGCCAGGCTCAGGCGTCGGCGGCCTGACCCTGCGGCTCGCGGAGTATGGCGGAACCCTGACAGCCGGACCGGACGACGGCTGGTACCTGCTGCGTGCGGAGCTGCCTCGGTAGCCGCGAGGCGCACGCTCGCCACCGCCTCTAAACCCACCCCGCCTCGCGAGCGATCCGCACCGCATCCGTCCGATTCCGCGCGTTCAGCTTCCCCACGATCGCCGTCAGCACGTTCCGCACCGTCCCCGTCGACAGGTGCAGCGTGGCGGCGATCTCCGGCGGTTCCGCGCCGCCGGCGAGCTCGCGCAGCACGTCCTGCTCGCGCGGTGTCAGCGGATTCTCCGCGAGGTCCCAGGCGGTGACCGCCAGCGCCGGGTCCAGGACCCGGCCGCCGGCGGCGACCGTGCGGATCGCGGCGGTGAGCTCCTCCGGGGGTGCCGTCTTCAGCAGGAAGCCGTCCACCTTCGCGTCGAGGGCGCGGCGCAGCATGCCGGGGCGGCCGTTGGCGGTCAGCATCAGCGTGCGGCAGGTCGGCACCTTCTGCTTCAGCCGGGCCGCCGCCTCCAGGCCGTCGATGGTGCCGGGCATGTCGATGTCCAGCAGGGCCACGTCCGGGGCGAACACCAGGGCCTGCGGCACCACCTCGTCGCCGGTCGCGGTCTGGGCCACGACCTCCAGGTCCGCCTCCAGCTCCAGCAGGGCGGCCAGCGCGCCGCGCACCACGAGCTGGTCCTCGGCCAACAGCAGTCGGATCACGTCACGACGATACCCGTGACGAGGTCACGGGTGATCGATGACGGCGTCTCTGGGGAGCGGACCCGCAGCTCGGCAGGCTGGTACCCATGAACGAGGCGATCACAGGGACGGCTGCCGAGGCGATCACGCTGCAGGCCGTCAGCAAGGTCTACGGCAAGGGCCGCGGCGCGGTCGCCGCCCTGCGCGAGGTGTCGGTGGGGCTGCCCAAAGGCGGCTTCACCGCGATCATGGGCCCGTCCGGCTCCGGCAAGAGCACCTTCCTGCACTGTGCGGCCGGCCTGGACCGGCCCACGGCCGGCACCGTGCGGCTCGGCGGCACCGACCTGTCAGGGCTCAGCGAGACCAAGCTCACCGAGCTGCGCCGCGAGCGCGCCGGCTTCGTCTTCCAGGCCTTCAACCTGGTCTCGTCGCTGACCGTGAGCCAGAACATCACCCTGCCGCTGCGCCTGGCCGGCAAGCGGGCGAACGGCGCGCGGCTGACCGAGGTGGTGCAGCGCGTCGGCCTCGCCGAGCGCACCCACCACCGCCCCGGCCAGCTCTCCGGCGGCCAGCAGCAGCGCGTGGCGATCGCCCGGGCGCTGATCGCCGACCCGGAGGTGATCTTCGCCGACGAGCCCACCGGCGCCCTGGACACCATGACCGCGCGCGAAGTGCTGGTCCTGCTGCGCGAGACCGTCGACACGATGGGCCAGACGATCGTCATGGTCACCCACGACCCGGTCGCGGCCTCCTACGCCGACACCGTCCTGTTCCTGGCCGACGGCCGCATCGCCGACACCATGCACGCCCCGACCGCCGCCACCGTCGCCGACCGCATGATCCGCCTGGGAGCGTGGTCCCGTTGATGCTTCCCTTCGCCGTCGCCACCCTGCGCCACCGCAAGGGCGGCTTCATCGGGGCGCTGATCGCCCTGTTCTGCGCCGCGGCGCTCGTCACGGGCTGCGGCACGCTGCTGACCACCGGGATCCTCGGCACGGTCAAGCCCGAACGCTTCGCCGCCGCGCCCCTCGTCGTCACCGGCGATCAGAACGTGCACGCGGTCGAGATCAAGAGCAAGGGCAAGGTCAAGAACAAGGCCAAGCCGGTCAGCGACCACGTGTGGGTCGCGGCGGGGCTCGCGGACCGGATCAGGGCTCTGCCGTCGGTGAAGTCGGTCGCGGCCGAGGTGTTGTTCGCGGCATACCTGCCGGGCGGGCCGACGAGCGATTCCTTCGGCCACGGTTGGGAATCCGCGTCCCTGTCCGCCTTGGCGCTGGGCTCCGGGCGTGCACCGAGTGCGCCCGACGAGGTGGTGCTGGACGCGTCCACCGCCGCCAGGACGCACCTGCACGTCGGTTCGACCGCGCCGTTGCGCACGGAGAGCGGGACGATGCCGGTCCGCGTCGTGGGCGTCACGTCGCAGGGCTTTGCGAGCCAGGCCGCCGTCTACTTCTCCACAGCGGAAGCTCGCAAGCTCGCCGGGCACGACGGCCTGGTCGATGCGATCGGCGTCTTCCCGGCAGGGGATCCCGCTTCCACGGAGCGGGACGTCAAAGCTCTGCTTTCCCCGACGGCCGCCGGGACCGTTCCGGCGCCGGTCGTCCACACCGGCGACTCCCGCGGCCCGGCCGAGTTCCCCGACTCGGCCAACGCCTCGGTGCGGCTGGTCAGCATGGGAGCGGTGCTCGGCGGGACGTCGCTGATCGTCGCGGTGCTGGTGGTCGTGGGGACGTTCGCGCTGTCGATCCAGCAGCGGCAGCGGGAGATCGCGGTGCTGCGGGCCGTGGCCGCGACCGGCAAGCAGGTGCGGAAGATGATCGGCGGCGAGGCGCTGGCCGTCGGGCTGGCTGCCGGGATCGCGGGGGCGTTGGCGGGCCTGCCGCTCGGGGCGTGGCTGCACGAGGAGTTCGTGTCGCTGGACATCATCCCGGCGAACGTGCCGGTGGTGCTGTCGGTCTTCCCGGTCTTCGCCTCGGTGCTGGCCACGGTGTTCGCCGGCTGGGCCGCGGCGCGGATCTCGGCCCGGCGGGCTACGCGGATCCGTCCGGTGGAGGCGTTGGGGGAGGCGGAACTGAAGCCGCCGCGGGTGTCGTTTGTCAGGGCTCTGTTCGGGGTGCTGGCGATCGTCGGCGCCACGGTGCTGACGGCGGTGCTCACCGCGCTGCACAGTGACGCGGCCGCGACACCGGTGTGCTTCAACGCCGTGTTGCTGTGGTGCATCGGGTTGGCGCTGCTCGGGCCGTGGGTGGCGCGGCTGGCGGTGGCGGTGCTCGGGGTGCCGTTGCGGATGTCGCGGGTCGGCGGGTATCTGGCCGCGAACAACCTGCGGGCCGCCGCGCCCCGGATGGCGTCCGTGATCACGCCGCTGACGCTGATGACGGCCATGGCCTGCACGATCCTGTTCTCGCAGACGAGTGTCGCGGACGCGGCGACGGCGCAGCGTGCGGCGGGGAACGTGGCGGACTACGTCGTGGGGAGCAAGGTTCCGGCGAGTGCCGCGGGGTCGGTGAAGGCGGTGCCGGGCGTGCGGACGGTGACGGAGGTGCTGCACGCCACGGTGCGGACCGGGCTGAACAACCGCAGCGTGCTCGGGGTGACGCCCGCGGGGCTCGCCGACACGCTGGATCTGGGCGTGACCGACGGGAGCATCGCCTCGCTCACCGGGCCGGACACGGCCGCGGCCGCGTACGGGCAGGGCTATCACGTCGGATCGCAGGTCTCGATGACGCTCCCGGACGGCACGCCGGCGCGGGTGACGATCGTGGCGGTGTATTCGCGGCAGCTGGGCTTCGGGGATCTGGTGCTGGCGCACGATCTGGTGGCGCCGCACGTGGACGTGCCGCTGGACGACGAGCTGCTGGTGAAGGCGCCTGGGGTTTCGCCCGGCGCGCTGGCCGCCGCGCTGAAGGCCGATCCGGGGCTCGGGATCCGGGACCGGGTGCGGGCGCAGGCATCGCACAACGACGCGGGGGCGAAGATCGGGTACGTGACGCTGGGCCTGATCGTGGCCTTCACGGCGATCGCGGTGGTCAACACGCTGGCGATGAGCATCAGCGACCGGGGTCGCGAGTTCGCGGCGCTGCGGCTGACCGGCGCGACGCGCCGCCAGGTACAACGGATGCTGGGCTGGGAGACGGCGACCGCGGTGGCGGTGGCGGCGGCGCTCGGGCTGGCGATCGCGGCGGCGGTGCTGACGACGTACGCGAGCGGGATGACGCGCGGCACGGGCGGCCTGTCGGTACCGCCGGCGATGCTGGCGGTGGTGGTCGGGGGCGGCGCGGTGCTGGCGGGGCTGGCGACGTGGGTGCCGGCCCGGGCGGCTCTGGCGGCGGGGCTGCGGGAGGGGTGAGCGCGGCGGTGCGCTGGAGGGCTGCCTTCGACCGGGTTCGGTCGGGGGCAGCCCTCTGGTTTGCTTGCCTTGCTTCTGTGCTCTAGTGCGATTTCTTGCTCTAGCGAAGGGCGTTGCGGAGTTTGCGCAGGGTGGCGATGCCGTCGGAGTGCCCGGCGGCCTCGGCGTCCGCGATCGCCTTGTCGAGGCGGGCCTTCGCGGCGTCCTCGCGGTCCAGCGACCGGTATTCGATGACGGCGGCCTGACGAATCGCGTCGAAGCGCGGCGGAATTCCCGAGAAGCCCGGCCGGTCGTAGAGCGACGCGGCGCGCTCGAGCTGCTCGATCGCTTCCTCCGGGCGCCCCGCGGCGTTCAGGACCCAGCCGCGGGTGTAGCAGGTCTGCGCCTCGTCGACCTCGATGCTCAGGAACTGCGTCTGCGCGGCTTCGGCGAACTCGACGCGCATCCGATCGGCCTCGGCGAGGTAGCCGAGGGCCTCGTCGGCGCCCTCGGTCCCGAAGGCGTTGATGGTCTCGCCGGCCATGTCGCGCAGGGCCTCGGTCATGTCCGGGATGCGAGGCGCGACGGCATTGGAGGCGACGGCACGCGCCCACGCGGCACGAGCCCCCTCCCAGTTCCGCGCCAAAGCCAAAGCCCCAGCGGCCTCAGCAGCAGCGGCCGTGAGCCGACTCGCATCCGGCCAACCATCGACCGCATCGGCAACATGTAGGAACTCGACGGCAGCAGCCCGCGGCTCATCCAGCGCCAACAGCCCCCGCGCCAAGTCAGCCCGCACCTGCACCATGAGCATGTCCGCGCGCGAGGGATGCTTGGCGGGCTTGGGAGTGGCGGCCGCAGAAGCCGGATCGCCAGCCGCTTCGCCGACCTTCTCAGCGCTCGCAGCAGGGGCCTCGGACCGGTCATCGCCGGCCTCGGTCCCGCTAGCCGCCTCGTCGCTCGTCTCCGCAGCGGTCTGCATTGCCGTGCTCTCGGCACCATCCTCGCCCTCATACCCGCCGTCTCCCCGCAGCGGTACCTCCACCAGCGTCTCCAGCACCGCGACCGCGTCCGCCGTCTGCCCCTGCGCCGCGAGCGCGTTGCTCATGCGCCAGCGCGTCTCGACCGCGCCGAAGGCGTCGCCCTCGCGGTCGAGGCGCACCGCCGCCTCGGCGAAGGCGCGGACTGCCGTCGCAGGCTCGCCGCCTTGCAGCGCGGTCTCGGCGAGCAGCCGGTACAGAGGCGTCAGCTCCTCCGGCTCGACCGCGGGGTGCGCCTCGGCGATGCCCGTCTGCAGGGCCTGCATCGCCTCCGCGTGCCGGTCCTGGCCGGCCAGCGCCAGGCCGAGGAGCATGCGCGACCGGTGCAGACGCCACGGCCAGCCCAAGTCGGTGAAGATCTGCACCGCGTGCCGGGCCAGCGGTTCGGCGCCCTTCGGGTCGTCGTGCGTGGCGTCGTACTCCGCGACCGCCTCCATCACCAGGGCCAGACGCTGCGGCGCCGAGAAGCCGTTGCCCTCGCGCACCATCCGGTCCGTCTCGGCGCGGAAGACCGCCAGCCACCGCTCCCGGTCCGCCGGGTCCGCGGCGCGGATCGCCGCGTGCCGGGCTGCGAACACCCGGCTCTGATGCACCACCAGCTTCTGTACCTGCGCGTCGGCGAGATCGGCGAGATCGCCCGACGCCAGCAAAGCGTCGATCCGCGACAGCAGCGCGTTCAGCTCCGGCCACGTCTCCTCCGTGACCGCCGCCGCATCAGTGTCCTTGTCCCCGCGCGTCGCCTTGCTCCACTGCACCCGGGCCGCGGACGCGATCGCCCGATCCGGACGCCCCGCCCGCTCGTAACACGTCATGGCCTCCAGGAAGAACGCGTTGACCGCATCCCAATCCCGTTCCTGGTGGGCCCGGCTGGCCCGCTCCGTCGCGATCTCCCCGCGCAGCACGTCGCTGACCTTGTCCGCGTCCGCCCCTTCCGCGCGCTCGAGCAACGCGTCCCACAGCAGCCGCGCATCCGGATGGAACTGCCGATCCAGCAGCAGAGCCTCGGCCACCAAAGCCTCGAAGGAGTCCGGAACCGCCGTCGCAGCGACCTGCGACGCCATGACTGCCGACCCGGCCGAAGGCACCGAAACCGGAGTCTCAGCACCCTCCAAAGCAGTCGCCCGCACCCCCAGATTCAGCTCCGTCACCAGGGGCGAAAGTGCCAACCGCGCGGCCCGCCGCCCCGAAACCGTCGCGTTCCCGTTCCGCGCGTCGAACCGCGCCGCCAACGCCTCGGCGTCCACCGCGACCGACTCCAGCAGTTCGGCGACGGTCCACTCCCGCCCCAACGGCCCGCCGCACGGAGTCGCCGCGTGGCCGACAGCGGTCAGCCGCCGCAGCAGCACCTCCACCTTCGTCAGGAACTCCAGCCGGTCCAGCGGCGCCGACGTGAAGCCGAACAGGGCCCGGTTCTGCGCCAGCAGCTCCAGCCCGCGCGCCTCGTTGCCGGTCAGCGCGCAGAACTCCAGGTGCCGCCCGACCGAAGCCAGGTACGCCTCGCGCCCCCGCACCGCCCGGTACGAAGCCAGGTGCGCGCCGCGCGCCTCGTCCGTCCGCCCGAGCCGCACCAGCGGCAGCAGCGCCACGGACTGGCTGGCGTGCGGCTCCTCGTCGCACGTGCTGCGCCCGTCCAGCGTCGCCTCCAGCTCGGCCATCCCGAGCTCGTCCTCGCCGCGCCCGAAGTGGTACTCGGCACGTGTCCGGGCTTCGCAGGCCTCGCAGTCGCTCATCCGCGTCCGCCCGCGCGTGGCCCACAGCTCGTACGCCAGCTCCTCGCCCTCGCCGATGTGCTGCGCGAGCGAGTGCAGCTGCCCGTAGACCGGCTGCAGTCCGTAGTCCCTGGCCTCGTAGCGCTTGCGCATCTCGCCGATCCAGCCGCGGATCGCGGGCAGCGGGACGTCCGGCGTGGTCAGCAGGCCCGAGCCGACCCACTTGAAGTACCAGAAGACCCGGTGCGCCTCCCAGTCGTCGAACGCCTTCGGGTTGCGGTCCCACAGCCGCAGCAGCCGCGCGAACACCACCGGGAACTTCACCCGCTCGCCGCTGCCGTGGTAGGAGCTCATCAGCTCCACCAGCGCGGTCGCGGTGACCTCGTCGTCGCCGAAGGCCTCGGCCTCGTCCGCGATCTCCTCGGCGATCGCCGCCTTGGCCCGGCCGTCGGCGCGTTCGCGGTTCTCGCGCAGCGCGCCGAAGAACTCCTCCTTGGTGGCGAAGCCGCTCACACGTCACCCCGGGCGGGGGAGGCCGCGGCCGCCGCGAACTCCAGCAGCCCGATGAACGACCGGTTCAGCAGGGCGTGGTCGGCAGGCCGCAGCGGCCGGCGCGACAGCAGCAGCGCCTGGCCGTAGAGGGCCTCGATCGCGGTCTCGGACAAGCCCGGGTCGGCGATGTCCGCGATCTTGCGGATCAGGGGATTGAGGTGGTTGACGATCAGCTGCGCCCGCGGCGCCGAGGACCCCAGCGACCCCAGGATCCCGGCCCACAGCTCGTCCGCGTCCGCCGACAGCTCCGCACGCCGCCGCTCGTGCCGCGCCTCGCGGTTGTCGACCAGCATCGCCGGCACGCCGACCGGCTGGAACGAGCGCAGCGCGACGTCCGTGTCGAACTTGTCGCAGACCGCCCGGGCCCGGGCCAGGAACGCCGCCGCCGCGAGCTCGGCGGCCGGGTCGACGGTGTCCAGATGCGCGCTGACGGTCTCCGGGTCCAGGTCCGCGACCGTGACCCCGGGCCGCACCTCGGGCAGCCGGTGGACCAGCTCCCGGTCGTACACGTAGCCGCCGTTGACGACGCCGAGCCCCGCCGACGCCGCGATCGGCGCGACCTGCCGGAACTCCTCGACGCTCTGCGTGACCAGCACCACGGGGTGCGCGCGGGCGAACTCGTCCAGGCTCACGTTGCCGTCCGTGGTCTCGAACGGCAGCCACGGCAGCAGCAGCGCCAGCAGCCGGTCGTCGTAGCGGGCCAGCGCCTTGACCGCCAGGTGGTGCACGTCGATGAAGCGCCGCAGCAGCGTCAGGTCCGAGGCCGCCAGCCCGACCAGCCACTCCCGGATCCGCTCGCCGATCGCGTCGCGCACCGCCGCCAGCGTCTCGTCCTCGTACAGCGCCTCGCGCGAGGCCGTCGGCCGCAGCCCCGTGGTGTCCACGACGCAGGACACGAAGAAAGCCCAGTCCGGCACCAGCTCCTGCGCCGAGTCCGACAGCAGCATGCCCTTGAGGTGGACGCGGTGCCCGGAGCGCTTCGTCGGGTGCACCGGCGTGGGCAGCACGAACGCCACGCCCTTGAGCCCGACCAGCGGCAGGTCCAGGTCGATGCTGTCCAGCGGGGTGAAGTCGAACGTCGACTTCGCGTAGCCGGCCAGCGCCTCGCGCCGGGCCAGCGGCGAGCCGTACCGCCGGTCCCACACCGGCGGGGTGTCGTTGACCTTGCTGACGTCGCCGAACCGGTCGACGACCTCCACGTCGTAGCGCAGCAGCGAGCCGAAGTGGCGGGCCAGCCGCAGGACGCGGTTCGGCTCCAGCCACTCGCTGCCGTCGGCGCGCGGGACCAGGGTCACCGTGGTGCCGGGGGTGACGTTCTGCTCGGCCGGCAGGGCCCTGATCTGGTACGTGCCGTCGCTGCGGCCGCGCCACTCCACGGCCGGGGCGTTCAGGTCGCGGGCGCTGCGGGAGACCACGGTGATCTCGTCGGCCACCACGAAGCAGGCCAGCAGGCCGATGCCGAACTGGCCGATGAAGTCCTGGCGGGCCGCGGACAGGTCCAGGCCGCCGTCCTCGGCGCGCTTGGAGGAGCGGCCGATGGTGGCCAGGAAGGTGTGCACGTCGGCCTCGGTCAGCCCGACGCCGGAGTCCTCCACCTCCAGCCGGCCTCCGGCGCCGGTCCGGATCTGGATCCGTGCCGGGGCCGCCGGGTCCAGCAGGCGGCGCGCGGTGATGGCGTCGACCGCGTTCTGCATCAGCTCCCGGAGATAGACCTTCGGGGAGGAGTAGAGGTGGTGCGAGAGCAGGTCGACCAGTCCGCGCAGGTCGACCTGGAAAGTGTGGCCGGGTTCGGTGCTCACGTGGGCTCCCCTACTTCTTCCGCTTCTTGACGCAGTCCTGCCGTGCCACCGCGAACACCCGCTCGGGGTCGCCGCGATACCGCCACGGGGCCTTGGTGGCGTGGTCCCCGATCCGGTCGAACAGCCGGCCCGCGGCCTCCTTGTCGTCCGCGAGCCAGAAGGCCATCGCGAAGGCGTTCAGCGCCGTGTACGGGGAGGAGGTCGGCCCGAAGGCGGGGTGGAACACCGAGGCGTCGGCGGCCCGGCGCAGCTCCTGGACCACGGCCGCGTCCCGGATGTAGACGTCGTCCGGGCCCTGCTCCAGGTCCAGCCAGTGCTCCAGGTGTGCCTGCGCGACGACCTCGCCGAGGCCGCTGCCCGGGGGAGCGGCGTTGAACGCCTTGAGGGCGAAGGCGTGCATCTCCTCGTGCGAGCCGCCCCACTTGGCGCACAGCTGCTGCAGCATCTGCCGGTGCAGGCCCACGTGGCCCGGGGCGCGCTTGATCCCGGCCTCGAACCGGCGGCGGGTGATGTCGGCGCCGTGCTCCAGGCCGCGGCTGGTGACGCACAGCGTGTACCAGGGCGCGGCGCTGTCCGGATCGAGCTCGACCGCGGTGTAGAGGTACTCCTCGGCGACCCGCAGCCGCTCGTGGAACACCTTGAACTGCTCCTCGGACACCTGCGAGGCGCGGTAGCCGGTCCGGGCCTCCCAGGCCCACGCCGAGTGCCGGGCGCCGGCCACGCTCAGCGCGAGCGGATCGCCGGGCAGCTGCTCGGGCAGTTTGAGCAGGAAGTCGCCGCCTAGGTCCTCGACATTGCCGATGAGGAAGGTGAGCCGCTCGAAGTCGGCGCGCTCCCGCACCGGCCGCAGGATCGCCTCCATGCCCCGCCAGTCGGCCACCCGCGCGGCCTGGCGCAGGGTGGCGAGCTCCGGGTCGCCGTGCGAGCGGTCGATCGGCACGGGTTTGACGGTGTCGGCCTGCGCGGTCCGGACGCTCCGCCCGGCCTTACCGGCCGCCCTCGTCTGCCCCGCCGCCCCCGCCTGTCCCGCCGCACGCCCGGCGAACCGCCTGCCCCGCTGCGTGCCGTATCCCTTGGACAGCCCGCGGATGACGGACGCGGCGGCCACGGCGGCTATCGCCATGGTCGGGATGCTCGACGTCAAAGTGGAATCCCCTCCGTTGGACCGGTCCGGCGCGGTTCACGGCCCGGCACGGCTACCGTAGCCGACCGGACCGTCACTGCGGTAACCGGTTCGAGGGCTGCGCCGCAGGTCAGGTATCCGGCTCGGGGTGAGCGGCGGGGATGCGGGAGGGACTTGAGGAAGGGCGGTGCGGAGGCGGCCGGTCAGGGCCGGAATTCACTCGTCGTAGGGCTCCTCCGGGTAGCCGTACTCGTCCGGATACTCCGGCGGCTCCTCATACTCCGGCGGCTCCTCGAAGTCGAGCTCGGCCGCAGGCTCGGCCGCCGCCGGGCGCTCGGGCCGGTCGAGGGCCTCGGCCAGCACGTCCAGGATCTGCTGCCCGTACTTGGCCAGCTTGTTCTCGCCGACGCCGCTGATCGTCCCGAGCTGCTGGAGCGAGGTCGGGGCCTGGCCGGCGATCTGGCGCAGCGTCGCGTCGTGGAAGATGACGTACGCCGGGACCCCCTGCTCCTTCGCCGACGCGCCGCGCCAGGCGCGCAGCTTCTCGAAGACCTGCTTCGCCTCCTCGCTCAGCTCCTCGGCCGCCGCCGCGGCCGACGACGACCGGGACTGCTTCGCCGCGCGCGCGGGCTTCTCCGGCTCGCGGCGCATCAGCACCTTGCGATCGCCGCGCAGCACCGCGCCGCTGTCCTGCGTCAGCGCCAGGGTGCTGTAGTCGCCCTCGACCATCAGCAGCCCCTGGGCCAGCAGCTGCCGGACCACGCCGCGCCACTCGCCCTCGGTCAGCTCGGTGCCGATGCCGAAGACGCTCAGCTGGTCGTGGCTGAACTGCGTGACCTTCGGGGTCTGCTTGCCGAGCAGGATGTCGATGGACTGGCCGGCGCCGAAGCGCTGACGCCGCTCGTTCTTGAGGCGGTAGACCGTGGACAGCAGCTTCTGCGCCGGGATCGTGCCGTCCCAGGACTGCGGAGGGTTCAGGCACGTGTCGCAGTTGCCGCAGGGCTCGCCGGACTGGCCGAAGTAGTTCAGCAGCTGGACCCGGCGGCATTCGACGGTCTCGCACAGCGCGAGCATCGCGTCCAGGTGCGCGGTGAGCTGGCGGCGGTAGGCGTCGTCGCCGTCGGAGGAGGCGATCATCTTGCGCTGCTGGACCACGTCCTGCAGCCCGTACGCCAGCCACGCCGTCGACGGCAGGCCGTCACGGCCGGCGCGCCCGGTCTCCTGGTAGTACCCCTCGACCGACTTCGGCAGGTCCAGGTGCGCCACGAAGCGCACGTCCGGCTTGTCGATGCCCATGCCGAAGGCGATGGTCGCGACGATGACCAGGCCGTCCTCGCGCAGGAAGCGGGACTGCGCCTTCGCACGCGTCCCGGCGTCCAGGCCCGCGTGGTAGGCCAGCGCCTGGATGCCGTTGTTGGTCAGGAACTGCGCGGTCTTCTCCGTCGAGGCGCGCGACAGGCAGTAGACGATGCCCGCGTCGCCCGCGTGCTCGGTGCGCAGCAGCTCCAGCAGCTGCTTGTTCGGCTCGGCCTTCGGCACGATGCGGTACTGGATGTTCGGCCGGTCGAAGCCGGCGACGAAGTGCTTGGCGCCCGACTCGGGGCGCAGGTTCAGCCGTTCGGCGATCTCCCGGTGCGTGGCCTGCGTGGCGGTGGCGGTGAGCGCGATGCGCGGCACGTCCGGCCAGCGCTCGTGCAGCATCGACACGGCCAGATAGTCCGGCCGGAAGTCGTGCCCCCACTGCGAGACGCAGTGCGCCTCGTCGATCGCGAACAGCGAGATCTTGCCGCGGTCCAGCAGCCGCAGCGTGGACTCCGACCGCAGCCGCTCCGGCGCCAGGTAGAGCAGGTCGAGCTCGCCGGCGACGAACATCTGCTCCACGAACCGCCGCTCGTCCGGATCCTGCGTCGAGTTGAGGAACCCGGCCCGCACACCCACCGCCGTGAGCGCGTCGACCTGGTCCTGCATCAGCGCGATCAGCGGCGAGACCACCACCCCGGTCCCCGGCCGCACCAGCGCCGGGATCTGGTAGCACAGCGACTTCCCGCCGCCGGTGGCCATCAGCACCAGCGCGTCGCCGCCGCCGACGACGTGCTCCACGATCTCCTGTTGCGCGCCCCGGAACGAGTCGTAGCCGAAGACCCGCCGCAGGACGTCGTCCGCGTCGGTCACCGTTTGCGCCGTTTCGGTGGGAGCCATGGGAGGAGTCTACGGAGGTGGACGGGGGCCGGGCCGGGAGGTTGGCCGTTTTACCTGGTCGGAGACGGTGTGGGGGAGATCATCGGGACGAGGCGGTCCCACAGCCGGGCCGGCAGCGCGTCGTGCAGCCCGAGCAGCACGTGCGCGATCGTCCCGACCCGGTACCGGGCCTTCGGGCGTCGAGCGGTGGCGGCTCGCACGATCGTGCGCGCGACCTTGTCCGCCGGCAACGGCATCGGATTGTGGCTCAGGCGCTCGACGACCGCGGCGGTGAACTCGGCGTACGGGCCGTCAGGACGGCCGTGCAGAAAGGTGCGCCGTTCGGCCTCGGCGAACGGCGTGTCCATACCGCCGGGCTCGATGACGCTGACCCCGATGCCGAACGGCTTCAGCTCATGCCGCAGTGCCTGGCTCATCGACTCCACCGCGTGCTTGCTCATGGCGTAGGCACCCATACCGGGGAACGTGACGAGCCCCGCGACCGAACTGACGTTGACGATCCGACCGTGTCCCCGGCGGCGCATGCCCGGCGCGACCAGTTGCGCGACACGCAGCGCGCCGAGCACGTTCACCTCGATCTGCTCGCGCAGCGTCGCCAAGGGCAGTTCCTCCAGCGGGCCGCCCCGCGAGATGCCCGCGGCGTTGACCACGATGTCGATGTCGGCGGCTCCCCGGATCGTCTCCACGAGGTCTGATTCGCTCGTGACATCCAGCCGCACCGGCTGGCATCCCATCGCGGCGAGCGCATCCGCCGCCGCCTGTTCGCGATACCCGGCCAGGACGGTGGCGCCGCCGTCCCGAAACCGTTGCGCGACCGCGCGGCCGACGCCTCCGCCCGCGCCTGTGACCAGCACCGTCTGAGCCATGTGCCCTCCCGTGTCGACGTATCCGAGTCCTGCGTCGCGAGCGTAGACTTTGGAGCGTGCTCCAAGGTCAAGCTGTGCCGCCGTGCTGATCCGTGAAGTCGCCGCCCTCTTGGGCGTGAGCACCGATACCGTGCGCTACTACGAGCGCGAAGGACTCCTCGACGAGCGTCACGTCACCCGGGCCCCGAACGGCTATCGCACGTATGGAGACGCCGCCGTCGAACGTCTGCGACTCCTCCTCCAAGCCCGCGCCACCGGCATGACGATCGCCGAGACCCGAACCCTGGCCGCGGCTTTCGACGACGGCACCCTCACCGCCGAGAGCCGACTGGCGTTCCTCGAAGACAAGCTGGCGCGTCTCGATCGCCGAGCGCGCGAGCTGAACGCGACCCGCCGAGTGCTCGCCGCGAAGATCACGCAGCTGAAGGCGCGGGTCGGCTAAGGGTCATATCAAGGGTATGCGAACCCGTTTCCCGCGGTTAGCCTCACCGTGACCACACATCCATGCCAAAACACTGAGTTGGGAGCAATTCAGCATGCGCATGAACAGGAACGGGCGAATCGCCGCGGCCGCCGTCCTCATGGCCGCGGGCCTCGTCGGCGCGAGCGCCGCGACCGGGCAGGCCTCCGAGGGGCCGCAGCGCGTGGCCGGGTACGCCGCGACCGCGAAGGCCCCGGCGGCGGGCGAGAACATGCAGTACGGCGGCGGGCCGGTGCAGCTTCATCCGGTGGTCTACCTGGTGTTCTGGGGTTCGCAGTGGAAGACCGACACCAACGGCATACCCGCGTACCTGACCAGCATGTTCAACGGGCTCGGGGCGAGCGGTGACAACTGGTCGACCATCACCTCCCAGTACACCAACTCCAGCGGGCAGGGGCCGACGTTCAACGGTGCCGTGCTCGGCGGCGTGTGGATGGACAACGCCAAGGCCGAGCCGACCAACCCCAGCGCCAGCGCCGTGGCGAACGAAGGGAACCGGGGCGCGTCGCACTTCGGGGTCTCCGGGAACGGCAACGCGCAGATCGTCGTGCTCAGCGCGCACGGCACCCACCCCGACGGCTGGCCGAGCTCCGGCTTCTGCGCCTACCACGACTACAGCGGCTCGGTCTCCTACACCAACATGCCCTACCAGCTCGACGCCCCGGCCGGCAGCCGCTGCCCGAACGGCGCGCTCGGCGGGCACCTGGACGCCTTCAGCATCGTCGAAGGGCACGAGTACGCCGAGTCGGTCAGCGACCCGCAGGCCGGCAACGGCTGGGTCGCGCCGAACGGCCAGGAGATCGGCGACCCGTGCGAGAGCGGCTTCCAGAAGGTGACGCTGTCCACCGGGACCTTCGCGATGCAGCCGCTGTGGAGCAACAAGGCGAGCGGCTGCGTGATCCACAACTAGGCGGCCGCCGATCGCCGCCACGCGCAAGCGGACGTTCCCTCGAGCGGTCACCTCGAACGAGTGGCTACGGGACTCTGCCGACCAGGGCTAAGGTCGTCAGAGTCCTGTCATCGTTCAACGGGGGTCGTCCGTGTTCAAGACTCGGGCGTCGGCGGCCGGAGCAGCCGCGTCGGCGGTGTTCGTCACAGCGGCGATCATGTCTGCGAGCGGATGCTCCTCGGGATCCGGGTGCCGGTCGCTCACCGTCGGCCTGACCACGCCGCAGCTGACCGCCGTCACCGCGGCCTTCGACATCCCGGCGACCGTGACCGCCTCGGGCCGTCCGCTCGGCGGAGTCCACGTCGAGTTCTGGGCCTGGGGCTCGCCTCCGGGCCAGACGTCGCAAGTGGGCGCGCCGCTCGGCACGGTGGTCACCGGGCCGGACGGAACCGCGACGCTCCACGTCCCCGCGCTCGCCGGCTCCGGCGAGGTGAGCCGCCTGGGCCAGTTGGGCGGCACCGACCTGGTGCGCGTCAGCGGCGACGTGGCCGCCGTGACGCTCGCGGGAAAGCCTTACTGCGCGGCGAAGGGCCAGGCGCCGGTGGCGAACTGCGGCTCCGGCGGCTGTCTGGTCAAGTAGCGCAGAGAGGGCGGGGAGCGCAGAGAGCGCGGGGAGCGCGGGGAGCGCAAGGAACGACAGCCCTCCGCCGCTCCATCGAACCGCCCGCCGCATCGAGTACGGTGAACGTGGGGCGGCGGCGTCCCGATCACGTGCACTCGGCGTCCCCGCTGCGGGGGCGCCGTTCGTGTCGTTCCGCAAGCGGTGAGGAGGCGACCTTCTTGAACGTTACCCCGGAGTCCCGGGTCAAGCGCGCGACCATCGAGGACGTGGCGAAGCTGGCCGGGGTGTCGAGGCAGACGGTCTCGCGGGCGGTCAACGACAAGGCGGAGATCGACGCCGAGACCAAGAAGCGCGTCCTGGACGCCGCGCGCAGCCTCAACTACCGGCCGAGCAGGTTCGCCCGCGGCCTGATCCGGCAGGACACCACCACGCTCGGCCTGATCATCTCCGACATCGGGAACCCGTTCTTCCCCGAGCTGGCCTCCGGCGTGCTGCGGGCCGCGCAGACGCGGGACTGGCAGGTCGTCCTCTACGACACCGGCGAGGACCCCGAGCGCGAGGTGCTCGCGCTGTCCACGCTCGCCGACCAGGCCGACGTCGGCGCCGGGTTCCTCACCTCGCCGGCGGTGTTCGCGCACGCGGTGAAGCTCGGCGTGCCCTTCGCCGTCCTCGATCCGGGATGGGACGCCGGGCACGCCCCCGGCGTGGGCATCGACATCGCCGGCGGCGTGCGCCTGGCCGTCGAGCACCTGGCCGCCGCCGGGCACACCCGGATCGGCATGATCGACGGCGCCGCCGATCCCCGCGACAAGCGCCGGACCAGCTTCCTCGCGATCGCGCGGGAACTCGGTCTGGACGTCACAGAGGACGACATCGAAAGGGCGTCGCGCACCGTCGAGGGCGGCGCTGAAGCGGCTCGGTCCCTCCACGCGCGTCATCCGGAGATCACCGCCGCCTTCACCTACAACGACGTCCTCGCCGTCGGCGCGGTGCGCGGTCTGAAGGCCGCCGGGCTCCGGGTGCCCGAGGACTTCGCGGTCGTCGGCTTCGACGGCCTGCCGCTGGGGGAACTGGTCGAGCCGCCGATCACCTCGGTGTACGTCGACATCCGGCGCATGGGCGAACTCGCCGTCGCCGCCGCGGCCGAACTGCTGGCCGGACGCGCGCCGGAGCCCGTGGTGGTCCGCCCCGAGCTGCGGGTGCGCGGCTCGGCGTGATTCCGTCGCAGGACCCTCCGGTTACGGCTTTGTGAACGCAATCCGGTAACGACCCTTGACGAGAGGGTGTGAGCTGCACCACTCTTACTCCCCGTGAGCGCTCCCGTGAGCGCTCACGGGCTCGGGTGAGGCTGGGCTCACCGGGTTCACTTCCCTAGCCCCAGGAGGCAGCGGATGTTCCCACGTCGACACCTGGCACCGACCTCTCGCACTGCACGGTCCTCCTTCAAGGCACTGACCGGCCTCGTGGCCGTCGCCGCCCTGGCGCTGTCCGCCTGCTCCGCGGCCGGCGGCGGTTCCTCGGCGGCGTCAGGCGGAGGGGGCGACAGCACGATCACGTTCCTGACCTTCGAGACCCCGAACCTGACCCCGGCCTACTGGGACGCGGCGATCAAGCGCGTCACCGACAAGTACCCGGGCATGAAGGTCAAGCGCTTGGTGTCCCCGACGGCCGACCGCACCAGCTACGCCAAGCAGCTCAAGGCCTCCGGCCAGTTCCCCGACGTGATGATCGCGGTCACGCCGACCGGGTTCGCCCAAGCCGGCGACCTGTACGCCTGGCAGCCCGGTGAGCTGAGCGACTTCGAGGTCCCCGACGGCGGCGCCATCGGCGGCAAGGTCTATCAGCTCCCTGCGAACACCCAGACCATCCCGATGGTCTACTACCGCAAGTCGATGTTCGCCAAGGCCGGCATCGCGAGCCCGCCGGCCACCTACCAGCAGATGCTCGACGACTCGGCCAAGCTCAAGGCCGCCGGCGTCCTGCCCTTCCAGGTCGGCGGCGGCTCCGACGCCTTCGCCGCGGTCCTGCCGCTGTCGGCCACCGTCGCCACGCAGGTCTACCGGCAGGACCCGAACTGGCTCGTCGAGCGGCACACCGGCAAGGTGAAGTTCTCCGACCCGGACTTCGTCGACGCCCTGCAGCGCGTCGGCGACCTGGCCGCCAAGGGCTACATCGACCGCGCGGGCCTGTCGCGCAACTACGCCGACAGCCAGAAGGCGTTCCTGGACGGCAGCGGCGCGATGTACCCGATGGGCGTCTGGTTCGCCTCGGCCGCCGACGCCAGCCCGATCAAGGACGACATCGGCGTGTTCCCCTGGCCCGCCGACGACGGCAAGCTCGTCATGCCCGCCTACACCGGCGGCGGCCTGGAGGTCAGCGCGCACGCCAAGAACCTGGACCTGGCCAAGAAGTTCGCGCTGGCCTTCCAGCTGGACAAGTCGAACCTCGACAACAACGTGCTCAGCGACGCGCTCTTCCCGGCCATCAAGGGCTACACCCCGCCGGCCTCCACCGGTCCGGTGTTCAACGAGTCCTACCAGCTGTACATGCAGTCGCTGACGTCCGGCACCGTCGTGAAGGCCTTCAGCTGGGAGTCCGGCGACGACGCGCTGCTGCCGGGGATGGTCGACGTGGTCTACGGCGCCGTCGAGGACGTGATGCTCGGCAAGAAGTCCGCGAAGGACGCGGCGTCCTATCTGGACTCCGAGTGGTCCAAGCAGGCGTCGAGCTGATGCGCGTCCTGGTCTTCAACGAGAACCACCACGAGCTCACCCGTCCCGAGATCGCCGAGCGCTACCCGCTGGGCATCCACGGCACCATCGCCGCGGCCCTGGCCGAAAGGCTGGGCCCGGCGGCGGACATCACCACCGCGACCCAGGACGAGCCCGGATACGGCCTGACCAAGGAGGCCGTCGAGGACACCGACGTGCTCCTGTGGTGGAGCCATCTGCTGCACGCGGAGATGGACGACGAGACCGTGGACCGCATCCGCCGCCGGGTGCTCGACGGCATGGGGCTGGTGGTCCTGCACTCCGGCGCCGGCTCCAAGCTGTTCACCTCGCTGCTCGGCACCAGCGCCGACCGCCGCTGGCGGCACGGCGAGGACCGGCACCTGGTGTGGACGGTCAAGCCCGGCCACCCGGTCGCCGCCGGCATCCCGCAGCCGCTGGTGATCCCGCACGACGAGATGTACGGCGAGCCCTTCGACGTGCCGGACCCGGACGAGCTGGTGTTCGTCTCCTCCTTCACCGGCGGCGAGGTGTTCCGCAGCGGCCTGTGTTACACCCGCGGCGCCGGCCGGATCTTCTACTTCGGTGCCGGCGACCAGGAGTGCCCGGTGTACCACCAGAAGGAGGTGCAGGACGTGATCGCCAACGCCGTGCGCTGGGCGGCGCCCACGGGACCGATCGGCACGCACTTCGTGGACGCGCCCTCGCCGGTGGGGTGGTGGGAGCGGTGAGCGGGTTCGCCACGATCACCACGCCGGGACCCTTGCGCGCGCTCATCGTCGGCGCCGGGTTCATGGGCCGGAACTGGGCCCGCGAGATCGCCCGCCGGCCGGACACCGAGCTCGTCGGCTGGGTGGACCTGGACGAGGCGGCGCTGCGGGAGGCGGTCAAGGAGGCCGGGCTCGCCTCGGCTTCCGACCCCGCAGGCGATTCGGGTTCCGGGGTCGTGACCGGCACCGACCTGGCCGCCCTGCTCCGCGGCCGCACCCCCGACATCGTCTTCAACTGCTCCCCGCCGGCCGCGCACCGGACGGTCACCACCTCAGCCCTCGAACACGGCTGCGCGGTCCTGTCCGAGAAGCCGATGGCCATGACCCTGGCCGAGGCCCGCGAGCTGTGCGCCGTCTCCGAACGGACCGGCCGGCTGCTCGCGGTCACCCAGGACCGCCGCCAGCTGTCCGGAACCCGCGCCCTGAAGGAGGCAGCCCGACGCCTCGCACCGCTCACCCGCCTGGAGATCGACTTCCGCCTCCCGCACCGCGCCGGACCCTACGTCCACCTCTGGGACGAGCCGCTGCTGCGCGAGATGGCGATCCACCTGTTCGACGCGGCGCGCGCCGTGACGGGCGCCGACGCGCAATCGGTGTTCTGCACCGCCTACCGCACGCCGTGGTCCTGGTACCCCGGCAACGACAGCGCCGAGGCCCTGTTCCAGATGGACGACGGTCTGCACTTCGCCTTCACCGGCTGCTGGACCGCGCGCTCGGACTTCACGTCCTGGACCGGCCGCTGGTACCTCGAAGGCGCCGGCGGCTCTGCCACCTGGGACGGACTCGGCGCACCGGTGCTCACCCCGGCGCGTGAGGAGGGCGAGGCCGAACCGCCCTCCGAGACGCTGCCGGTCGAGCCGCAGTCCCCTGAGTTCCCCGGGCTGGCCGAGGTGCTCGCCGGCTTCGTCCACGCGCTGCGCACCGGCGAGGTGCCGGACGGCGAATGCCACGACAACCTGCGCAGCCTGGCCATGGTCGAGGCGGCTGTCGCCTCGTCCCAGTACGCCCAACCGGTCGTCGTCGAGAACTGACTTGATGGGAGCACAGCCCATGACCGCCATCAGCCGACGCGCGGTGATCGCCGCGACCGCCGGTACCGCCGGTGCGGTGTCCGTCGGCGGGGTCGCCTTCGCGGCTCCGGCATCCGCGGACCAGCACATGAACCAGCCGCAGAACCAGGGATGGTGCGACTCCGGCGTGAGCTGGCCGGACGTGAAGCGCCAGCTGGCCGCGGTGAACCCGCAGGTGACCGCGCCGATCCAGAAGGTCGTCACGAACAAGTACACGCCGGGCATGCTGCTGGGCAACGGCGACATCGGCGTCGTCGTCGGCGACTCCTCCGCCACGCAGCAGACCTTCCACTTCGGCAAGAGCGACTTCTGGGGCAACAACCGGAAGACCACGAGCCCGCTGGTATGGCAGAACTCGATCCTGCCGGTCGGCGCGCTCACCGTCGCCGTGCCCGGCGCCACCGCGGCGGCCACCGGCTACTCCATGGTCACCGACATCGGGAGCGCGCAGGTCACGACTGTGCTGCCGTTCACGACCGGCACCCTCACCCTGACCTCGTGGACCGCGGACCACGACAACGTCCTGATCACCGAGATCTCCTCGGCCGAAGGCGACGCCGATCTCACGCTGACCGCGAGCGTGGTGCTCCCGGTGGACCCGGCGTATCCGGCGGCGGCCGGCGCGACCGGCGGTGCCTTGTGGCTCACCAGGCAGAACAACGCCGTCGGGTACGGCGACGTCAGTTTCAAGGCCTCCACCGCCTCGGCGACAGTGGTCCTGGGCGGCTCGCTCACCGCGACGACCTCGACGGCTACCACGGCTGACGGCACCTTCGTGGTCCCCGGCGGCAGAAGCGTGACCCTGCTGACCGTGTTCCGCTCGCACGGCCAGGACCTCTCCGACACGACCCCCGCACCGACCCCGAACGACTTGCGGGACCAGGCGATCGCGGCGGCGACGGCGATCCGCGAGCGCTGGATGTTCGAGGCCCGCGCCGTGCACCGCGCCTTCTGGATCGATTTCTGGACCCGCTCGCGGGTGGTGCTCGGCGACTCGCAGCTGGAGGCCTTCTACTTCAACGCGCAGTACGTGCTGGGAAGCGGGACGCGCCCCGGTGTGCACAACCCGCCGTCGCTGTGGGCGGCTTGGACCACGAACGACACCCCGAACTGGGGCGGGCGCTACTTCCTGAACTACAACGCCGAAGCCCTGTTCTACGGCGCCTTCTCCTCGAACCACGCCGATCTGTCCGAGCCGTACCGGCGGATGATCCTCAACGAGGTCCCCTGGCAGCGCAACACCACGCACAACGCGGGGTATCAGGGCACGGCGTACCAGCGCAGCCTGCCGCCGTTCCACCTGTACCAGACGCCTCCGGCTCCGGTCCCGGTCGCGGCGGCGAAGAACTACGCCAAGCTGCCCGCCGACCAGAAGTCCAACGGCACCTTCGGCGCGCTGCCGCTGATCTGGCACTGGGAGTACACGCGGGACCTGGAGTACCTCCGCACCGATCTCTACCCGCTGCTGAAGGAACTCGACGCGTTCTGGCGCGACTTCGCGGTGTGGGACGGCACGCGCTGGGTCTTCCAGCACACCTCCGCGCACGAGGGTGGCGACGACACCAACCCGAACCTGGACCTCGGGTTCGCGCGGAAGGTCGTCAACACTCTGCTGGACACCTCGGTGGTGCTCGGCGTGGACGCCGACCTGCGTCCGGTCTGGCAGGACTTCCTCGCGAAGCTGAGCGCTTACCCGACAGGGACGTACAACGGCGTCACCGTCTTCTCCACCGGCGAGATCATCAACAACCCGGGTCTGCCGGACACGTTCGAACCCGGCAACCAGCCGATCAACATGGAAGGCGTCATCTTCCCCGGCGAGCAGTGTTCGATCGGCGGGGACCCGATGCTGCTCCAGTACGCGATCAACTCCCTGACACAGATGAACTCCTGGGGAGTCACGCCGGGAGGCAACTCCAACAACGGCTTCTGCAAGGAGTTCGTCATCGCGGCCCGCGTCGGCTGGCCGGCCGAGGACCTGGTCCAGAAGCTCAAGGCCTCCATCGCGCACCTGTGGCGGCCCAGCAACAACACCGTCTTCCAAGGCGGCGGCGGGGTGGAGACCACCGGCACCACCGAAGCGCTGAACTCGATGCTCATGCAGAGCGAGGACGGCGTGATCCGGGTGTTCCCCTGCTGGCCGGCGGCGCGCGACGCGAGTTTCACGTTGCAGGCCAAGGGCGCGTTCCTGGTGAGCGCGGAGCAGCGCGGCGGGGTGGTCGACCGCATCCGGGTGCACAGCCGGGCCGGCGGTGACGTCACGCTCCAGCTCCCGTGGAAGACCGGATCGGGCGGCCGAGTCACATTCCCCACAGTCGCGGGCCGCACCTACAACATCACTCCGAAGGGAAGGTGGGAGGAAAGATGAGTTCCAAGAGCCCCTCGCTCATCGGCCGGCGGGCCGTGCTCGGTGGTGCGGCGGCCGGAGTCGGCGCGGTCATGGTGGGATCCGCCGCGGAGACGGCCGGCGCGACGGGCGCCGTTGCCGACGCTCATTCCGCCGCCGTTGCCGGCGCTCATTCCGCCGCGACCGGCATCAGCTGGTCCGCGGTCCAGGCCCAGCTCGCCGCCGTGAACCCGCACACGACCAAGCCGATCTCCGGCGTCGTCACCGCCAAGTACACCCCGGGCATGCTGCTGGGCAACGGCGATCTCGGCGTGGTCGTCGGCGACTCCTCGGCCACGCAGCAGACCTTCGCCTTCGGCAAGACCGACTTCTGGGGCAGCGACCGCAAGACCACGAGCCCGCTGGTGTGGCAGCCCTCGATCCTGCCGATCGGGAAGCTGACCGTCGCGGCCTCCGGCGCGAGTGCGGCGTCCAGCGGCTACTCGATGACCACGGACCTGGCCGGTGCGGCCGTGACGACGGTGCTCGCGCTGTCGAACGCCACGGTCACGATGAAGTCGTGGACCGCCGACAACGACAACGTCCTGATCACGCAGCTGTCGTCCAAGGCGGGCAGCTCCTCCGTCACTCTCGCGGCGACGGTCACGCTCCCGGTGGACAAGGCATATCCTTCCGGCGCGGGCTCGCTCAACAGCACACAGGTGTGGCTGACCCGGCAGAACAACACGTCCGGCAACGGCAACGTCAGCATGCAGGCCACCGCGGCCACCGTGACGCAGCTCGTCGGTGCCAAGTTCACCAAGGTCAGCAGCTCGAAGACGTCCTCGCAGACCTCTGCCACCGGGACGTTCACCCTGGCCGGCGGAGCGACGGCGACGCTGGTGACGGTCGTCCGCTCGCACGCGCAGGACGTCTCCAGCTCGACGACCGCCCCGACGCCGACGCAGCTGCGCGATCAGGCGGCCACCGCGTCCACGGCGATCGACGCCGCGTGGATCACCAGCGCCGCGAGCACGCACGCCGCGTTCTGGCAGGACTTCTGGACGCGGTCCAACGTCGTGGTCGGCGACTCGCAGCTGGAGGCCTTCTACTTCAACGCGCAGTATGTGCTCGGCAGCGCGACTCGCAGCGGCGTGCAAAATCCGCCGTCGCTGTGGGGCCAGTGGCTCACCAACGACATTCCCAACTGGGGCGGCCGCTACTTCCTGAACTACAACCAGGAAGCGCTGTACTACGGCGCCTTCTCCTCCAACCACGCCGAGCTGTCGGAGCCCTACCGCCGCCTGATCTACAACGAGGTTCCCTGGCAGCGGAACACGACGCACAGCGCGGGCTATCAGGGCACGGCGTTCCAGCGGAGCATGGCGCCGTTCCACCTGTACGAGAAGCAGCCGTCGACCGTCGGAGTCGCCTCCAAGAAGGACTACACGAAGCTCCCCGCCGACCAGAAGTCCAACGCCACCTTCGCGGCGCTGCCCCTGATCTGGCACTGGGAGTACACCCGGGACACCGCCTACCTCCAGACGCAGCTCTATCCGCTGCTGAAGGAACTGGACGCGTTCTGGCGGGACTTCGCGGTGTTCGACGGCAAGCGCTATGTGTTCCAGCACTCGTCGGCCCATGAAGGCGGCGACGACACCAACCCGAACCTGGACCTCGGGTTCGCACGCAAGGTCGTCAACACCCTGCTGGAGACGTCGGTCATCCTCGGCGTGGACTCGAACCTGCACGCCACCTGGACGGACTTCCTGAGCAAGCTCAGCGCCTACCCGACCGGGACCTACAACGGCGTCACGGTCTTCTACACCGCCGAGGTCATCAACAACCCTTCGCTGCCGGACAAGTTCGAGCCCGGCAACCAGCCGATCAACATGGAAGGCGTGATCTTCCCCGGCGAGCAGTGCTCGATCGGCGGAGACGCCAACCTCCTGCAGTACGCGATCAACTCCCTGAAGCAGATGAACTCCTGGGGTGTGACCTCGGGAGGCAACTCCAACAACGGCTTCTGCAAGGAGTTCACCATCGCGGCCCGCGTCGGCTGGCCGGCCGAGGACCTGGTCCAGAAGTTCAAGGCGTCCATCGCGCATCTGTGGCGCTCCACCAACGACACCGACTTCCAGGGCGGTGGCGGGGTCGAGACCTCCGGCTCGATCGAGACGCTGAACTCGATGCTGATGCAGAGCGAGGCCGGGGCGATCCGCGTCTTCCCGTGCTGGCCGACAACGCGCAACGCGTCCTTCACGCTGCTCGCCAAGGGCGCGTTCCTGGTCAGCAGCGCGATCAGCGGCGGCACCGTCGGTTCGGTCACGCTCACCAGCCAGGCCGGCGGCACCGCGACCCTGGTCCTGCCGTGGACCACCGGCTCGGCGACCGTCACCGCGAACGGATCCTCCGTCCCCGTCACCGTCTCCGGTGGTCGGGCCACCTTCGCCACCACGGCGGGCACCACGTACAAGGCCACTCCATGACAGCACTGCAAGACACCCTGCGGGATTCTCGCCAACCGACGCGGAAAACCGCACGCACGTCGGCACGAACTCGGCGCTCGAACCTGGGGTACTTCCTCGGGTTCGGCGCGCCGGGCCTTCTGTTCTACGCGTGTTTCGTGTTCGCGCCGCTGGTGCTGAGCCTCGGCTACAGCTTCACCAACGCGGACGCGTTCCTGCCGCACACGAAGTTCACCGGCCTGCACAACTACGTGAAGCTGCTCGGCGACCCGGACTTCCGGACGTCGCTGCGGGTCACCACGATCCTCACGCTGATCATCGTGATCGTGCCGAACGTCGCGGGCCTGGCGGTCGCGGTGCTGCTCAACCGCAACGGCCGGCTCTACCGCGCGCTGCGGACGGTGTTCTTCGTGCCGGTGGTGCTCAGCTCCGTCGTGGTGTCGGTGGTGTGGCAGGCGATGCTGACCGACGGCGGACTGCTCGACACGGTGCTGGGGTCGATGGGGGTGAAGCATCCGCCGGGGTGGCTGTCCGATCCGTCGATCGCGTTGTACTCGGTCGGGTGGATCGCGAGCTGGCAGCTGCTGGGGTTCTGCACGGTCGTGTACCTCGCGGGCCTGCAAGGCGTACCTGACGATCTGCTGGAGGCGGCGGCGATCGACGGCGCCGGCCGGTGGACGCGGTTCCGCCGGGTCACCTGGCCGATGCTGGCGCCGGCCCTGACCATCAATACCGTGATGCTGCTGATCACCGGGTTCAAGACGTACGACTACGTGCAGGTGATCACGCACGGCGGACCGGGGACCGGGACCACGGCGACGGTCGCGTACGGCGTGATCCAGACCGGATTCACCGAGAACAAGACCGGGATGGCCTCGGCGATGGCGGTGCTGATGCTGATCATCGTCGCGGTGGTGTCGAGCGTGGTGCTGCGGCTGCTGCAACGGCGGGAGGTGGAGCTGTGACGCCGCGGTCGGGTGTGGACGCGGCCGACGCCCGCGCGCCGTGGGTGCGGCCCCTGGTCGCGCTGGTCGTCACGGCGGTGTTCGCGGTGCCCCTGTACCTGGTCGTGGTGAACGTGTTCAAGCCCGGCGAGCACATCACGGGCTCCCCGGCGTCGGTGCCGTGGCCGCCGACGCTGGACAACCTGAAGGCGGCGCTGGACCGGCCGGACAACCTGTACTGGGACGGCCTGCTCAACAGCGCCGAGATCACGACGGTGTCGATCGTGGTCCTCGCGGTGCTGTCGGCGATGCTGGGGCACTACCTGTGCCGGACGCGGAGCCGCTTCGCGCGGGCGACGCTCCTGGTGTTGTTGGCCGGACTCATGATCCCGCCGCAGGTGATCCTGGTGCCGGTGGTGCGGATCCTGCGGCTGACGCACCTGATGACGACGCTGACCGGCATGGTCGCGTTCAACGTCGGCTACTACATCCCCTTCGGCGTGTTCGTGTTCGCCGGCTTCATCCGCTCGATCCCGATCGAGCTGGAGGAGGCCGCCTCGCTGGACGGCGCCGGGCGCTGGCGGACGTTCTGGACCGTCGTCTTCCCGCTGCTGCGGCCGGCGACGGCGAGCGTGCTGATCTTCCTCGGGGTGTGGATCTGGAACGACTTCCTGGATCCGCTGATCATCCTCGGGCCGGTCGGCGGGACGACGGTGACCGTCGGCGTCTACCGGGCCCTCGGCGAGCACCAGTCCAACTACGGCCAGCTGTTCGGGCTGATGTTCCTGGCGGCGCTGCCGGTGGTCGTCTTCTACTTCCTGTTGCAGAAACACTTCGTCAAGGGCCTGACCGGCGGCGCGGTCAAGGGCTGAAAGGGAATCATGACGCTCATTCGGTCGATTCCCGGGACTGGGTCGATTTCAGGAGCTAGGGCCTGGGTACTGACCGCCGGCCAGTCGTGTGCGGTGCTGCGGCTGGACGATCGGGACCGCTTGCTGTCGGCGCATTGGGGACGTGAACTGGGGCTGGAGCAGGCGGCTGCCCTGGTGGGGGTCGCGATGCCGGTTCCGGCCGGCGTGGCGGCGCCGGCATTCGGGGCAGTCGGGCACGGTGGCGCGTGGCCCTTCGAGGAGGATGTCGAGGGTCCGCTGGAATTGGCGGCCGGTTCGGCATTCCAGTTCGGGCATGCCCAGCTCTCCGTGCGTTTCGCGGATGGTACCCGCGAGCTGGAGCTCGAATTCGTCTCGGCGGCGATCGAGGACTCTGGCGAAACGGCGGAGCTCGTCCTGAGCTTCGCCGACCGCCACTATCCACTGGCTGTGGAAAGCCGCCACCGGGCTCGCAGGGGTAGTCCGGTGATCGAGCGGCGTCTGGTCTTGCGGCACACCGGCTCGGACGCGGATGCGTCTATCAGCATTCTGCGAGCCGACTCGGCGTCCTGGACGTTGCCGCCGATGGCCGACTACCGGCTGAGTCAGGTGCGCGGGCGGTGGGCCGCCGAAACGCGGCTGCACCGGTCCTCGCCGCCGTTCGGGGAGACGGTGCTGACCAGCCGTCGCGGGATCACCGGCCACCACGCCAACCCTTGGGTGATGGTCGACGACGGCACCGCGGGCGCGACGCACGGCCAGGTCTTCGGCTGCGCGCTCGCGTGGAGCGGGAGCTGGCGGCTCACCGTCGAGCGCACGTCCGCGGACCGCGTCGTCGTCGCCGCGGGATTCGGCCCCGACGGCGTGGTGTGGTCGCTGGCGCCGGGCGAGGTGCTGACCACCCCGGTCAGCGCCGGCATCTGGACGGACGGCGGGTTCGACGCGGCGTCGCAGGCGTGGCACGCCTACGTCCTGGACCAGGTCCTGCCGCACGCGGAGGAACTGCGGCCGGTCGTCTACAACTCGTGGGAGGCGACGGGATTCGACGTCTCCTTGGAGGGACAGCTGGCGCTGGCGCGGCAGGCGGCGGAGATCGGCGTCGAGCTGTTCGTCATGGACGACGGATGGTTCGGTTCGCGCACCTCGGACCGGGCCGGGCTGGGGGACTGGTGGCCCAATCCGGACCGGTTCCCCGACGGGCTCGCCCCGCTGGTCAAGGGTGTCCGCGAACTCGGCATGGACTTCGGGCTGTGGGTCGAGCCGGAGATGGTGAACCCGGACTCTGATCTGTACCGCGCGCATCCTGACTGGGTGCTGCACCAGCCCTTCCGGCGGCGGAGCGAGCACCGGAACCAGCTGGTGCTCAATTTGGCGCGGCCCGATGTGGCGGCCTGGGTGCACGAATGGCTGGACCGGCTGGTGGCCGAGAGCGACATCGGGTTCCTGAAGTGGGACATGAACCGGCCGTTCACGGAGGTGGGGTGGCCGGAGGCCGGTGAGGGCGGGGGCGACCTCGTGTGGCGGCGGTACGTGGAGAACCTGTACGCCTTGCTGGACAAGCTGCGCGCCGACCATCCGGGGCTGCGGATCGAGGCGTGCAGCGGTGGCGGGGGGCGGCTGGATCTGGGGGTGCTGGCGCGCGTCGATCAGGTGTGGACCTCGGACAACACCGATGCGCTGGACCGGCTGGCGATTCAGGAGGGGTTCGCGCAGGTGTATCCGGCGCGGGTGATGTCCGCGTGGGTGACGGATTCGCCGAATCCGCACACCGGGCGGCGGATTCCGTTGGAGTTCCGCTTCCATGTGGCGATGGCCGGCGTGATGGGGATCGGCGGTGATCTGGCGGAGTGGAGCGCGGAGGAGTTGACTACTGCGCGGGAGATGGTGACCGCTTACAAGCGGATCCGGCCCGTTGTTCAGCACGGAACGCGGTACGCGCACGGTGATGCTTCCGGGGATTTGAGCGGTGTCGAGTATGTGGCCGCGGACCGATCGGAGGCGGTGGTGTTCGTCTATCGGCGCGAGCGGCGGTTTGCTCAGATGGAGCGTCCGGTGGTGCTGCGCGGTGTCGATGCCGCCGGGCGGTATCGGGACGTGGGGAGCGGGATCGTGCACCACGGCGCGGTGCTGCTGAGCCGGGGCTTGCCCATGGCGCTCGGCGGCGGGGATCCGGTCAGCACGATGGTGCACCTGGTGCGGGAAGGGTAGGCAGATCGCCGATGCGCGCGGTTCAGGTGGTCGGGTTCGGGCGGGCCGTCGAGGTCGTCGACGTGGCGGAGCCGGTGCTGGAGAGGCCGGACGATGTGGTGGTCCGGATCGCCGGCGCGGGGATCTGCCGCACGGACCTGCACATCGTCGCCGGTGGTCTGCAAGCGGCGTTCTCTCAACAGCTGCCGTTGACGCTCGGGCACGAGAACGCGGGGCGGATCGAGGCGGTCGGCGCGGGCGTGTCGCACCTCGCGGTCGGGGACGCGGTGATCGTGCACCCGGCGGTCACGTGCGGGTTCTGCGCCGCGTGCCGGCGCGGCGCGGACATGCACTGCGCCGCGTGGCGCTTTCCCGGCGTCGACGGCTGGCCCGGCGGGTACGCGGAGCTGATGCGGACGTCGGCGCGGGCGCTGGTGAAGCTGGATCTGGCGCCGGGCGAGTCGCCGGCGCACCTGGCTCCTTTCGCCGACGCGGGACTGACGGCGATGCACGCGGTGCGGCGGCTGATGCCGTTCGTGGGGGCCGGTGGCAGTGCCGCGGCCGGGATCGGCGCCGGCGCCGGTATCGGTGCGACGGTGGTGTGCCTCGGCTCGGGCGGCGTCGGCCAGATCGCGGTGCAGCTGCTCAAGACCCTGACCCCCGCCCGCGTGGTCGTGGTGGAGCCGGACGAGGCGCGAGCCCAAACGGCCCGCAAGCTGGGAGCGGACGAGGTCGTCACGCTCCCCGCCGAGGCGGCGGCCGACGCCGTCCTGGACCTGACCACCGGCCACGGCGCCGAAGCCGTCCTCGACCTCGTCGGCGAAGGCGCGGTCCCGCAACAGGCCCTCCGCATGCTCGCGAAGGGCGCGGCGTACTCGATCGTCGGCTACGGAGGCGGCGCCTACATCGAGCACCTCGACATGATCAACAGAGAGCTGACCATCCTCGGCAACCAGATCGGCACCCACGCCGAACTCGCGGACCTGATGGCCCTCGCCGCCGAGGGACGCGTGACCCTGGGCACGGAGACGTTCCCGCTGGAGGCCGCGGCAGAGGCCATGGCGGCTGTGGGGGCGGGGCAGGTGGGGGGACGGGCGGTCTTGGTACCGGAGTGATCGCGGATTGTGTCAGACCCGGCCCATACGCTCATGTCATGACGAAATGCTCAGTCAAGACCAAATCGGGCCACCCGTGCTCGGTCGGCGCTCGGCCCTCCGGCCTCTGCCACGTCCACGATCCCGCAGTCCAGTGCGGAGCTTGGACGAGGGCCGGCCGACGGTGCGCGATACCGACCGGCGGCGGCCGATGTACGACGCACGTCGATCACCTTGCGGAACTCGCGAAGCTGCTGGCGGCGGCGCAGCGTGCTGTCGCGGACGCGGTCGCCGCCGGCGTGGATCGGAAGCGGCTGACCGGGATCGTGGGCTCGGCGCTGACGGCTATGCGGGCCGAGGTGTGGCCTGACGCGCCACCGGTCTCTTTGCAGGGCTCTGGTGCTGGTGCTGGCGCTGACGCTGACATAGGCGCAGGCGGCGCTGACCGTCAGGACCCTGGCGGTGCCTGGCGTCGAGCACCGGGCCGATCAGCCGATCCGTCTCGAAGTCACCGCGGCGCCCGCTGGGTCAGCTGAGCGGCGTGCGGTGCAGCGCGATGAGGAGCCGCCATACGCGCCCCGCTACTTCGGACGGCGTGCCGGGCACCAGTCCGTGCATCCAGTCGGCCAGGACCCCGGTGAACGTGCCCGCCACCGCAGCCGCGACCAGCTCGGCTTCGGGAGCCCCGGCGAGCTCCCGTTCGGTGCGGCTTCGTTCCCTGAGATCCTGGTGCAGGACGCGGCCGAGCGGGCCGCCGCCGCCCGGGGTCAGGAGTGCGGTGTAGACGGCGCGGTGCTGGTCCAGGCCGTTGAAGAACGTCTCCAGCGGAGGCGGCGGCGCGGCGGGATCCGGGATCCCGCGCCAGGCGTGCAGCGCGTCCACTCCTTCGCGCACGACATCGGCGCAGGCATCGACGGCGAGTTCTTCCAGGCCGGGATAGTGGAGGTAGAACGTGGCGCGTCCGACTCCCGCGCGCTGCACGACTTCGGCGACGCTGACGTCGCTGAGCGGCTGCTCGGCGCAGGCCTCCAGCAGCGCCGCGCGGAGTCGTGCTCGGGTCCGTGCGGTGCGGGGATCTTGGACACCGCTCATCGCGCCAACAGTACCGCCGCCAACGCCACCGCTCCGGGCAGGGCCTGCGCGACGAGGATGCGCCGGTTCGCCGTGGCCGCGCCGTAGAGCCCCGCGACGACGACGCAGACCAGGAAGAACACCTTCGCGGCGAAGGCGGTGGGGTCGTCCGCGACCAGGCCCCACACCAGACCCGCGGCCAGGAATCCGTTGTACAGGCCCTGGTTCGCGGCCAGCGGTGCGGTGGCGCGGGCCATGTCGGCGTCGAAGCCGGAGAGGTCGCGGCCCGGCTTCTTCTGCCACAGGAACATCTCCAGGACGAGGATGTAGGCGTGGAGGGCTGCGACCAGGCCGGTGAGGATGTTCGCTGTGGTGTGCATGGGGCCACCTTTCTAGACGTGTGTCCAGGATAGATGGACGGGTGTCTAGAAAGCTAATCGGCGGCGTTGGCGGTGTTGGCGGCGTTGGCGGCGTTGGCGGTGTTGGCGGCGTTCGCGGCGTCGAGGTGGGCGGTGAGGAAGCCGGCGGCCTGATCGAGCGCCGCGTCCGCCTCGTCGAGGCGGCCGTAGTGGTGCTGGTAGACGTGCGGGAGGTCGCTGCCGATCTCCAGCGTGACGTCGACGTTGTCGGCGCCCGCGCGGCCGGCCAGGCGGACCGCGTCGTCGAGCAGGACCTCGTTCGCCCCGACCTGGATCAGCAGCGGCGGAAGCCCGGTGAGGTCGGCGAAAAGAGGGCTGGCCAAGGGCTGCGAAGGGTCGCCGGCGCCGAGGTAGAACTCGACGTAGGCCTGGAGGTCGGACTCGATGAAGATCGGGTCGACGCCGTCCTTGCCCCGAATGCTCGCGCCGCTCAGGGTGAGGTCGATCCAGGGGGAGAAGAGGACTGCGGCGGCCGGCAGCGGGAGTCCGGCTTCGCGCGCGGAGAGCAACGTGGCGAGGGTCAGGCCGCCGCCGGCCGAGTCGCCCGCGATGACGATGTCGTGCGCGTCGATGCCCGACGCGAGGAGCTCGCGATAGGCGGCGATGCCGTCCTCGACGGCCGCGGGGAAGACGTGCTCGGGCGCGAGGCGGTAGTCGACGGACGTCGTGCGCAATCCGGCGCGGCGAGCCAGTTCGCCGACCAGGCCGGCGTGGGTGTCGGGGGAGCCGATGACATAGCCGCCGCCGTGGAAGTAGAGAAGATGGCGCCGGTCGGAGACGCCTGCGGGCGTCAGCTCCAGGGCCGGGCGGCCGCCGAGCGTCGTGGCGCGGGTGGCGACGTCCTCCGGCGCGGGACGGGCGATGGCGGCGGCGAACCCGCTGCGCTGCTCCTCGACGGTCGGCGGCGTCTCGGGGCGCGGGGCGGAGCGGAGGATGGCGTCGATGGCTTCGCGCTGCTGGCGGGACATGGGGGCCTCCGGTGGATCGGACCTGTGGTCGGGATGCGAGGATGGATTCCCAGGAATCCATCTGACCCCATCCAACCAGATTCCCGAGAAGATGATTCCCAGGAATCTATCGGAGGTTTTGTGAGCCCCGTCACACTGATCTTCGCCGACCTGGTCCGCGTCGAGACGCGCATGTACAACGCGGTCAGCGCCCGCCTGCGCGAGGAGCGGGGACTCAGCCTCGGCCAGTTCGAGTTCCTGGAGATCATCGACCGCATCCCCGGCTGCCGCGTCCTCGACATCGTGAACGAGATCGCGATCACCGTCGGCGCGGTGAGCAAGGCGGTAGACCGCCTCGTCGCCGCCGGCTGGACCGTACGCGAGCCGCATCCGCAGGACCGGCGCTCGTCGGTACTGCGGCTCACCGCGGAGGGGGAAGCGATGCTGGCCGCGGCCCGCCCCGTCGTCGATGACGAACTCGCCGCACTGACAGCGGGGATTTCGCGCGGCGACTTGGCGCGGGTGGGGGCGACGATGGCGGCGTTGCGTGCGACGCTTGAGGCGGGGGGTCGGGGGCAGCCTGGCTAGGCGAGGTCTCGTTCCTCAGGAGCTGTTGGCCGGGGTCGGGGGTCCGCATGTACACGTACCGCTTGGAAGAGCACCAGCGCAGCCAGTTGCGGCGCTACTTCGTGCGCTCAATGGCTACGTTGGGTGTGCTCCCCGTAGGCTTCTTGATCATTGGCCGATTCGGTACCGCGTTCGCCTTTCTGGTCATGTTCATCGGGGTGGTGGTACTGGTTTCGGGGACTGCCCGGTTCGCGTTCACGACGGTGGACGATGAGGGGATTCGAAGCCGGGCGTTCTTCCTTCCCCGCCAAACTTGTCCCTGGTCGCAGGTCGTCGCCATCGAGGTGGCGCACAATCGGGCGGCGGCCACCACAGTGCGGGTGACGAGGGCCGACGGGACCCGGTTCAGCCTGGGCGCGCCGATGACGAGCCCTGTCATGGTGGACCTCGCGTTCGAAGCCAAGACCGAGAAGATCCGGGACGCTTGGAAGCTGCGCGTTCCCGAAGAGCGCCGACCACCACTCGCGTCTCGCAGGGCGGAGATCTGGCGCCGCGGTGCCCTGGTGGCTACTGCGACGCTGCTGTGGGTCGGCGTGCCGTTCATGCTGCTGGGAGCGTTCTTGGTCGCGCGGGAGGATACGGCGGGCAGCGCGCAGGACGTTCATATCCAAGCGGTGGTGGTCGCTGTGGACACGTCGTACGACCCTCCGGTGTATCAACTCGACGCCGTGGTGGGATCCACGTTTCCGGCGTCGAAACTCGCCACGTCGTCGACGGAGGCGTTCTGCGCGATCATCGACAGCGGAACGCGCGTCGGGGACACGGTCAAGCTGGTGTATCCGCGCTCTGATCCCGAGCAGATGGAAGAAGAGAAGCCTGCGTCCTCCCCGTGGCATGAGGCGCTGGTCGCAGTCGTCGTCACGATGGTCGGCGCCGCGGTCACCATGCTGATACGGCGTTGGCTGACCAGGACGCACCGCTTGCGGCGCTGACCGCAAGCGGTGGATCCAGCTTCCTGGCTCAGGACAGGTCGATGACGTTCAGCGTCGGCGTGGACGACGAAGGCCTCGACGCCGTCGTGACGGCGAACAGCTCGGACCCGGACTGGTCCCAGGCCAGGCCGTAGACCCCGAAGCCGCTGAGCTGGTAGGTGCCGGTCGGGTTCTGGGTGCCGGGCTGGAACAGGTCGACCGTGGGGTTCGTCGCGTCCACGCCGAGGGCGATGGTGCCGTTCGCGGGGGCGATGGCGACGGACTCCGGGTAGGGGCCGGTCTGGTAGGTGGCGTCCTCGGTCATGCCGCTGAGCGTGAGCTCGCTGCCGTGGTAGGGCCAGCCGCACGCGGTGACGACGTCGGCGCCGTCGGCGGTGATGGCCAGCTGTCCGAGGTTCTCGCAGCCGTCCGACTGCGACCAGGGATCGGAACTCGCGATCGGCACGGGTGCCCCGCTCGACACGGCGAAGGACTCGACGACGGACGGGTCGATGCCGCCGTTGCCGGCCACGAGGGTGTTCGGCGCGCTGGGCGAGGCGGCGAGGAGCGGCGCGTAGTAGAAGGCCGACTCACGGGTCGTGCCGACGGTGAGGTCCGCCGGATCGAGCACCCCGATCCCGGCGTTGCCCGCCGAGCCATAACTGAACCAGATGTCGTGGCCGACGACCGCCAGATGCAGCGGGTTGTAGCCGGTCCCGGTGAAGTAGACGGCGACCTCCTGCAGCGTGGAGGTGTTGACCGCGGCGATCTCGTCGGTCCCGCCGATCGCGGCGTAGAGGATGCCCTCGTTCTGCGACAGGGCGAGCGCGGTCGCCCCGTTCAGCGCGGACAGCGAGCCGACCTGCCGGCCGGCGAAGTCCGCGACCACGACCGGATCGGACCCGGCCCCGGAGACGAAGACCTGGTGGTGAGCGGAGTCGGCGACGATGGAGGAGAACCCGGTCAGCGGGAGCGCGGTGGCGCTCGTCGGACCTGCGGCGGCCACCGCGGAGGCGGGGGCGGGGACGGCCAGAGTGGTGAAGAGAACGGCCGCGGCGGCGGCGCTCAGGGCTCCTGCGGACTGAAGTCGGATACCCAAGACAGACTCGATACCTTCCGTGCGAGTGACGCGTCCGCCGAGCCCCCGTGCGGGCGAAAGCGACCCGTTGCGGCGCCGGCGTGACGCTTCGACCTGTCGTTCGGGTCCACGCTAGTCGCAGAGGTCTGATATGGCTAAGGGTTTTTCGAAGACTTGTTCGATAGCGGGAGAGGCGCGGCCGCCCCGCTGACGCCACCTCCCCTACCTCCTCCAGCACGCCGACTGGCACCAATGGGGTGAGGAAGCGTTCGCGGAGGCGCCTGGTCGGCGGCAGGCCACAGGTGGTGCGTACTCCCAGTAGACGGGTCGGTCATCGCAGGTCGGCAGCGTTCAGCCGCTCGATGAGGTTCGGTTTGCGATAGTGGGTCGAACGCAGCTCGGTCAGCCGCTCGGCGAACTCTCTCGTGCGACCACGGCGGCGACTGATCTCCGCGAGATCGGTGAGCAGCCGGACGGCGGCGTCGTAGGAGCTCGGCTTCTTCGCGGCGATCAGGTCCGCGACTTCGGCCCACGGGCGTTCGCCGCGATCCGACAGCATGGCGAGTCGGCTTTCGCGCTGGCGCTGAGCTTCCTGTTCGCGCAGTTCCCGCTGTCGTTCCTGTTCCCGCTGCTGCTCGGCCTGGCGGAGGTCGGCCAGCGAGGTCGTCTCCGCCAGGAGCGACGAAACACTGCGTCGCACAGTGGAGGGTCGGGGCGCGCGTGGTTGGAGCGTCCGCAGGATTTCGGTCCTGGTACGAGTGTGATCGTCGGACAGCAGGTGGCGAATGGTCTGGTCCTTCTGCTTCGCGGTGAGGCCGTTGATCCACGATTCCATGGCCGCATCGCGATCGGCGGCGGTGGCACTGACGATCTTCTCCGAGGCCTGTGCCGCGGCCTTCAGAAGGTCTTGATCTACGCGGAGGAAGTCGGCCAATGTGCGCTGGGCAGCCGTCAAATGCGCCAGGCCCGCCGGAACAGGCGGCTCGACGGCGTCGTCATCTGCCGGGCCGCCTTCGTGCTCGTCGTCGATGTAGGAGGCGCCGGCCAGCCAGGCGAGGTAAAGCGGGCGCAGGTCTCCTGCGGCCAGTTCGGTTCGTACCCCGACAAGGGCCGCCAGCGAGGGCCATTCGTCCCAGTCCCCGCCGCTCTCTTCCTCGCTGTGGAACTCCAGCACTAGGTTCTTTCCGCTGCGGCGAGCACTGAAGGTCTCGTCGTTGCAGTACTCGCTGGTGGTTCCCAGATCGAGCCATGACAGCGGCAGCCGGAGCATCAGGATGTGTGTGCCCCAGTTCGCGAAGTACAGGTGGGCGTCGTAGCAGAGGTCCATCAGTGCCGATGGGTCGCCGCGGAAGTCGCCCCACTGGTATTCGTTGACGAACCGAGTGCGGGTGATCTCCGCCCGTGTCGACAACGCCCGCACATGCTCGTACTCGTCGTCGGTGAGGGGCCGGTCCAGAGCCAGGAACTCGTAGTACTGATACTCACTCACGGTCTACACCCCTGTGAGCCAGTGGCGGTATGCCGCGATCCAGACGATCGCTTCTTCGACCAGCGCGTCGAGTTCTCGCTTGCTCAGCGTGCCCACACCGGTGACGCTACCGCGCGAGGCCGGTTGGAGCAGTCACATCTGGGAGTGAATCGACGCCGAAGCGTCGAGCAGATCGAGATAGCCGTCGACGGCTTGCCAGAGGTGCTCCTCGGGGTAGCGGCCATCCCCGCGATGTGAACGTCGCCAGTCGACGTCGTCCCAGTAGCGATCTCGGACCGCGCGAAGATGAGCCGTCGATGTTTCGAGCTCGCGAGCAAGCTGCTCAGCCAGGACGTCGCCATCAGGATCGGAGAGTCGGAACGGTTCAGCGCGCTGCTCGGCCAGCGCATCGAGCGCAGCCGACTGGACCCCGTCCTGCCGCGACCAGATGAGTAACGGCCTGCGGATCTCGTGGTTCGCCACCGGCCACTCCGCTGGCCGCCAACGTCTCAAGACCGGCGCTTTGTCCAGCCTGAGCAAGTGTGCAAGGGAGGTGCAGCCCGGCGGCTCGACACCCCATGGAAGCTCTGCGGCGGGCAGCCCCAGCACGAGGAGGATGCTCACGGCCTCCAATTCCTGGCCGGGCTGGTCGAGCACGGGGCCGAAGGCGTACACGGCGTAGAGCCCGTCCTCGCCGTCGAACAGCGAGCCGACCCGGTCGCAATCAGCGGCGATGGTGCGCAACCGTCGAACGGCGGTGTTGTGGTGCATGGCGAACCTCCTGGACCAAGCATGCAACTAACCCGGCGACCAAAGGCGTTCGAGCGGAAGAACGTGCAGGCGGTCCTCGAAGGTGTACGACCGCTGGCCGAGATTAAGGACCGCCCCGCCGACAAAAGCGCTGCCGAGCCTGTCCCGTAGCAGCCGCAGTCCAGCGAAGTCGTGTCCGGTCACGGTGCCGGACGCTTTGACTTCAATCGCGGCCACGGAGCCAGCGGCGGTCTCGATGACAAGGTCGACTTCCTGGTGGTCACGCGTGCGGAAGTGGGAGAACTCGACCTCCTGCTCCGCCCAGCCTGCTTGCTTCATCAGTTCGTTCACAGTGAATGTCTCAACGAGGTGGCCGAACTGGGTCAGGGCCGTGGGCGTCCGACCCGACAGTTTCTGCGAGGTGAGGCCGATGAGATGGGCGGCGAGTCCCGTGTCGACGACGTGGGCCTTCGCGCTGCGGATCGCGCGGTTCGCGGCTGAGCGAGTGAACGGTTCGAGGCGGTGGATGAGGAAGACCGCCTCCAAGAGCCCCAGGTAGTCCTTGACTGTCGTGGCATCCAGCCCGACTGCATCGGCGATGTTGGCGACGTTGATCAGTTGTCCGGTTTGGCCGGCGAGCCTGCGCAGAACCTGAGGAAGTACCTGGCGCTGCCGGACCTTGCGGATCTCCAGTACGTCCCGCTCGACGACCAGTGTCACGAAATCGCGGAACCAGCGGTCGCGCGAGCGTCCCTGGTCGCGTGCCAGCGCGAGCGGGAATCCGCCGGCGAGAATGATGCGCTCGTAGTCACTGCGCGTGGTTGTGGCGGGATCGCCGACAACGAGAGAGGCGGGATCGTTGATCAGGGCGTCGAGGGCGGTTTCCTTGACTCCTGCGATCTCGCCTTGGGACAGCGGCCACATGGTGACGACGTGGGCTCGACCGGTCAGCGACTGACCAGTGGCGGGCAAGGATCCGTACCGGGTGGATCCGGTCAGTACGAACCGCCCCGCGCGCAGGTCTTTGTTCAGCTCTGCCTTGATGGCGTCGAGAAGCCGCGGGACGTGTTGGAACTCGTCGATGCAGACCGGGGCCGGTCGGTCGGCCGCGACGAACAACTCGGGATCCGCCGCGACAGCCCTCCTGGTCGGGAGATCGTCGAGGTCCAGGATCTGCACCCGTTCGGCTCCGGCACAGGCGGCCAGCAGCGTGCTCTTGCCGACTGTGCGTGCGCCGGTCAGAACCACCACCGGTTCGTCGGCGAGCAATTCCGCAAGGACGGGCTGAAGGTGACGGGCGATCAGCTGCTGGTCGGCCACGGTGCTCCTCGGATCGGCGACCTACGGTTCTCAAGCTAGCACTTTCGCGAGCTTGAAATCCCAGAACTGCCGGACCAAATTTCCCAGAATTGTCGGA
>Ga0207671_10000517_pt1 | contig 52359 bp, 47 predicted proteins | sample KBSC24metaG_FD_184352 | JGI IMG/M metagenome (GOLD analysis project Ga0207671, IMG submission 184352) | Corn rhizosphere microbial communities from Kellogg Biological Station, Michigan, USA - KBS C2-4 metaG (SPAdes) (version 2) | ecosystem: Host-associated > Plants > Roots > Rhizosphere > Soil... | reverse complement strand
GCCGGTGCTCGTCAAGCTTGCTGCATTGGAGAGCGCCGAGCCCGGCTGCATCGCAGCCGACCATTCGCGATCGCCGGCAAGCGAACCGGCAACGAGCGCCGAGTTGGGGCTGGCGGTCAGGCCCAGATAGCGGCGACTTTCGAGCACTGTGACCGCCTGCCCATCGCCGTTCGCGGAGGCCGCCACATTGACATCTGCCGCGTCGTGACCATTCTTGGTGATCGACATGTCGAGCGCGCCGCCTCGCCCGTCTGCGCGTGTCAGCCGAAAGGTCTGCGCCGCATCCGCTCCATTGCCGTCGCTAGGCAACGCCGCCGTATTGTCCGACGAGTCTTGCGTCAGCGCCGCATTGCCGAGCACAGCTCCCTGAACCTTCGTATCGCCGCCTGCAGCCTGACTATCTGGGACCGTTACGCCTTGCACCGCGGCAACGGTCTGCGGAGCGTTGAGGAGTGACAAGGCGTCAGAGATCGTGCCAGCCGCATGGGCGGATTGCGTTAGTAAAGACTTACCGTCATCCGTCGTCGAGGTGCCTTTGCCGCCCTTTACGACCGGTGCCTTGCCGTCACCTTCGGCTGGCGCCGGCTGGTCAGCGGCTGCGGCCACCTCGACCAGCTGCTGCGCCATATCCGCAAACTGATCCAGGACCTTGGGCTGCGCCGGCACGTCACGCGCCTCGGGAGAAGGCATAGCTGGATCAGTCGTCGCTGCGGTCGGATCGGTCGTTGCCGCGGCCGGGTCGGTATCGGAACCGGCCGAAATGGCTTTTTGAAGCTCTATCAGAGATTTAGAGAGGGTCGCCGTCCCGGCACCCTGCCCGAGCTTGGCGCCCTTGGGAAGGCTGGGAAGATTGGCGAGATCGGCGGCGGAAGTATCGATCATTCCAGCCCCGGCATTGATGCTTTCATCGATAGCCGGAGTGCTGGGAGCCGGAGCGTCAGGCGCCTGATCGCCCGATGCCGCCTTCCCGGTGTCCGCATTCCCGTTCATATCGGCAGCGGCTTTCGCGTCCGTGCCGGCACTCGTCCCGGACGTGTTACGTCCGTTGCCGAGTGAGCCGGTCAGCGCATCCAGAAATCCCTTGCCGTCATCCTGTTTTCCCGGGCGCGCACCCTTGGAGGAAGCAAGAACATCCACCCCTGAAGAGGCGCCGGATATACCGATGTCGTTCATGATCAGTGACTTTCCTGCTTCAACATGCCGTCGATCGCATCAAGCTTCGAACGGCTCGTCGTGACGAATGCGTTGAACGAAGGGTCGGCCTCCTGCCGCCCTCCCTCCGGGGTAAGAGCAGCGCTTGCCGCGGCTCCCTCCTCAACACCCGCCGTGCCGGGCAATTGGCCTCCCGGTTGATTCGTCACAGCAGCATCGTGTTCAGTACTCTGTTGGTTGGGCAGGTTAGGAACAGTGCCTTGCCCGAGGCTTGCGGGGTCGGGTGCGCGTAGAATCTCCTGCGCCACCGCCTTGGCGGCATCGCGCAACGCACGATCCTCCGCGTTCAGTTCACCCGCAGGCATCTGGTCGAGATTGTTGACCGCCGATTGCAAAGCTGGCGTGGATACGCCCGCAACCCCGCCGTAGAAGCCCGCCAATGCGCCGAAGGCGTCGCTGCCGTCGTTTGATATCGCCTGGGCACGACCGGCCGCGAGCGTCGCGAGATCGGACTTGCCGGCGATCGCCGCACGGCGTGCCATACGCAGATAGATTTCCCGTTGCCTGGGAGGATCCATGAAGGAGAGGATATCGACGATATCCTGCTGTTTGACAGCGGAGTCGTGATCGACGACCAGCTGCACGAAAAGATCGGCGAACTGGCTTGCATAGGGCGAATGCAGAAAGCGCCTCGTGTAGCGCCGCGCGTATTCGAGCCCTGATGGCACCAGCCCGGCATCGGTGCACAGGGCAAGCGAACGTCGAAGTGCCGATTCCTCCACGATCGTCCCCGGCGCGGTCAAACGCGCCCAGTCATAAAGCTTCAAGGCCGCCGTCGGGTTCTTTCCGGACATCACATTGCCGGCAACCAGTGCGAGGTAGGGGCCGATCGGCTTGTCACGATATTCCCTGGCAATGTCGGCGAGCGTGTTGACGACCAGAAGACCCTTGCCGTTCAGATACTTCCTGAGAACGTCGGCAACCCGGTTGTCGAAATTGCCATTGACGTCGCGCGACATCAGATATTCGAGCGTTGCCGGATTGCCACCGCTCATCGTGTAGATCAGGGCAGCATCGACGTTACGGTCGTCGTCGAAGACCGCCTTGTCCACATTGCGCAGGCGCTCATCGATGGTGGCCAGCATGAAACGCTGCATTTCACCGGCGGAGCTGTCGCCTGCGACGACGGAATCCTGGATGAATTCGAGCGAGCGCAGCATCTTGTAGAGTGGCAGGACGTCCTGCCCCTCGGCGCGAACACCACCCGGCACGAGCATGCCGAAGGTCAGCGCGAGCACAAGGCTATGACGATGCTGTTTGCGCGCCATGGACTATCCCTGTTTGCCTTGACCTGACTTGCCCTTGCCCGGAATGGGCTTCACGGGGTTCTGGGTATCGGGAGGTGCCTGGTCTTTCGACGCCTGGCTCGACGGGTTCGCAATCAGGATCTCGATACGGCGATTGGCGTCGTTGAAGGGATCGTCGGGCAATTTCAGGCGCCGGTCTGCAAAGCCGGAGACCTGTACGATCCGCTTCTCATCCAGTCCGCCGCTGGTCAGCATATAGTAGGCACTCTGGGCGCGGTCGAGCGACAGCCGCCAGTTGTCGTTGCGGCCGCCAACCATATAGGGGCGGCCGTCGGTATGACCCCGGACCAGGATCGATCCCTTGCGCTCCGCCAGGATCTTGCCGATCTTCTCCATAGCCATCACCATTTCCCGGCGCGGCACGGCGGAGCCTATGTTGAACATCGGATCGTTGCTCTGGTCGGAGATCGTCACCAACAGACCGCCTTCGGTCGACGTAACCTGCAGACCCTCGGCCAGCTGGCCCGCGACACCGTTGATCTCAGACTGTATCGCCTGCTGCAGTTCCTTGGCTTCCTGCTGCTGCGCCTTGGTCGGCGTCGTGCTCTTGCCCTGCGCCACGGCGGCGTTGTCCTCGAAGGTCGAGGCATCGCTTTGCCCGGCGGCGCTCGCGGTCTGTGCCGACTTCCCTGCCCGATTGTTCTGCTGCTGCGCGCCGGATGCCTGCTGCTCGCTCACCGTCGGTTGCTGTTCGGGGGTCTGCAGCTGATTGGCCGGCTGGCCGGTATCGGCCGCGGTTGCCTTGGAAAGTGCGATGACTTCGCCCTTTGGCGACTGATCCGACTTGGCGGACTGTTCCTCGTTCGCATTCTTCGACGCGCTGGAGACCTTGACCTGCTTGGTCCAGAAATCCGGATCGAATGGATCGCGATAGGCTTGACCGCCGTCCGCGCCCGTGGCCGGACCCGACTGGGCGGCACCGCCCTCACCCTTGGCGCTGACATTGGCCTGCTGACCGACTTCCTGTGCGATTTCCGCCAGGACCGAATAGGGGTTCTCGAAGAAGTCGGCCTCCGAGTAGTTCGTCTGGTCGCCGGAGGTGGACGTCAGGTCTTCGCCAGTCTTGGCGGATTTGCCGTCGTTCGGTCTGTCCTGCGGCTGATTTGACTTCTGCTGATTCTTCTCGCCTTCAGCCTGGTCCACAGGCTTCTTGACGCCCTTCTCCGTCGGCTTCTCATCGGCAAGCTTGATCGGATTGAAATAGGAGGCGACCGAGGCCTTCGTCTCCTCGTTTGCAGCGTTCACCAGCCACATCACCAGGAAGAATGCCATCATGGCCGTCATGAAGTCGGCATAGGCGATCTTCCATGCGCCTCCGTGGCCGCCTTCGTGATCGCCGCCGCCATGACGCTTGACGATGATGATCTCGTGCTTGCCCTGATTTTGATCGCCGTCGCTCATTTCAGAATCTCTCTCAGACTGGCGGCCCAGGCGGACATGCGCGTCACAAGAACGCTATCGCCGATGGTAACGGCGAGATCGACATCCGGCGCTTCGACGTGGCGCAGGAGAGCGCCATCGTCGCCGAGATGGTCTTGAAGGGCTTCAAAGAGATGATGCGGCCCACTGACCACCATCGGGCCGGCGCTGCCGTCGAGGATCGCTGCCTTGACCAGATCGGCAAGATCGGCGACGGCGCTGGCGGTCAGCGTTTCGGTCATGATCGGTGCAAGCGCCGCGGCGGCTTCCGCGCTGATCGCCTGGCCGAGCATCGCCGCCATACGCGTCATGTCCGCCGCAATCCTTTCCGCTGCCTGCTCCTCGTAGCGCGCTCGGAGGGCATCGATTTCATTGCGGAACGAGTCCGCCATGGCATCGAGCTCAGCCTGATGCTTCTCAGACAGTTCCTGCGTGGCCGCCTCGTGCCCTTCCGCATATGCCTCGCGGCGCTCCGCCTCGATATCAACCGGCGGCTCTACCGGACTATCCGGAACAAAGGCTGTCTCGCCGAATGGCATGTCCGCCACGTCGGAAGGTGGCGCCTGCTCGGCACTGAAATCCTTGAGGTATCGGGATAATACCAAGCTCACGCGTGTATCTCCCCGTTCGCATCGGCATGGCGTTGCGAGTGGATGCCATAAGAGGGCCGAACAATTCCCATGCTCAAAACGTCGATCATCACGCTTCCGGTTTCCGTCCTGTGGCTGCGCTGCCGGAAATGACGACTGATGTCATCGGCAAACTGCGCAACCATGCCACTGCGATGGACCGTAGGCAGTCAAACTTGTGCGAGGATGAAGACGGGACCGCTGCCGATCTGGCCGCGCCGCCCCACCATCATTTCCCCTGAAGGAGAATCAACACCTTGCTCGCCATGCTATTGGCGATCGACAACGACTGAACGCCCATCTGCTGCGCCGTCTGAAGGGCATTCTGCCGCACCGATGCCTCTTCCATGTTCGTATCGACAAGATCGCCGACACTGCTCTTGATGGCGTCACTGAGCTTTGAAATATAGCTGGACTGATCGTCGATGCGCGACTTCATCAGGCCAAGGGTCGAATCCGCCGCGGTTGCAGACGTCAGAAGCGAATTCGTGACATTGAGCATATCCGTCAATTCAGCGTCCGTCGTACTGCTCGAGATCGAGATCTCCGTCCCACCGGTCGGCGTCGTGCCGCTATCGGCGGCCAGAAGATAATAGTTGCGGGCCGTAGTGCTGCCGCCGCTCGAGGTGTCGAACGTGCTTGCATCGACATTCTTCGTCAGCAATCCGCGGCTCGGATCGGCAGTATCGATCATCAGGGTTTGCGAACTGTCGTAGTTGATCGACACGGGGCTTATCTGCCCGCTGGCACCGCGGGTGAAGTTGCTGATGACGGATTGCTGCGTCGTGGCCTGCTGATTGGCATTGTAGAGCCAGTTCTCGCCGGAGAAGGACGCCGACTGCGTGACCGATTGCAGCTGGCCCTTGAGCTGCTGAATATCGGCATTGACGGCATCCTTGTTCGTGCCGGGCTCCTTTGCAGAAACCAGCTTGGCCTGGATCTGGGTCAGCAGGCTTACGACTGAATCCATGGCCGTGGACGCCGTGTCGACCTTGGAGGAGCCGAGGCCGAGTGCGTCCGTAATCGTGGAAAGACTGCTCCGGTCCGAGCGCATCGTTGTCGCCATCGACCAATAGGTGGGATCGTCGCTTGCAGTTTGGACGCGAAAGCCGGATGAAACCTGCTGCTGCACGACACCCAGGTCTTTGTTGACTCCGCGTAACACGGTCAGTGCCGCGGACGTGGCACGATTCGTCGTCACATTGCTCATCTGAATATCCGTAATTCCATTGGAACTGGCAAACCGGGCCGATCCGGCAGCAACGATTGGCCTCATGCCCACCAGCGGGAGATATCCCAGCACGGCCCGTCGCTAGAACAAGGTGCCGAAATCGCTCCAAAGAGATCGAAAAACGGCCCTGCGCAGAAAACTGCAAATCAGTTACGCGGCAAGGTTAACAAAAGCTTATGCGCGGCGACAAGAGAGAAAAGCCGCCGCGCCATCTCAAGGTAAGCTCCAGTCAAGGCTCACTTGAAGAGCGCCAGGACGTTCTGCGCGCTGCTGTTGGCGATTTGCAGCGATTGGATCGCCAGTTGCTGCTGCGTCTGCAATGCGGAAAGCTTGCTCGACTCTTCTTCCATGTTCGCATCGACGAGCTTGCCGACGCCGGAGTCGATCGTGTCCCGCAGGGAGGAGACGAAGCTGGTCTGCAGATCGATGCGGGTCGAGAGCGAACCGAGCTGCGAAGCGGTGCTTGTCATGGCGTTGAGGGCGCCCTGTACAAGGTTCATCGATTTGGCGATATCACCGCCCGTCATGTTGGTGATATCGAGGCTGAAGACGGAATAGGCTGTCCCGTTGATATCCTGCTGGGTACCGAGGATGCCCGAACTGGTATCGATGGCGCCCGTGGCATCCGCGCCGAACATGACATTGCCCTGCGATCCGGTATCGAAGCTGTAGCTGGTGCTGTTGACGGCGACAGTACCGTCATTGTTGCGCACAAAGGAAGAAACGACGGAAGCCGACGCGCCATTGACGGCATACATCCAGTTCTGTCCGGAGAAGGAGGCGGATTGGGCAATGCTCTCCAATTGCTGCTGAAGCTGCGCGAGCTCCTCCTGCACATCGGCCTTGTCGACGCTGTTTTCGGTTGCTGCGACGAGCTTGTCCTTGATCTGCTGAACGACGGTGATGGAATTGTCCATGGCCGTATAGGCGGTATCGACCTTGGCGGCACCCAGCCCCAGCGCGTCGGAGACGGCGGAAAGCGCGCTGTTGTCGGAACGCATGGTGGTAGCAATCGACCAATAGGCGGCGTTGTCGGATGCCTTGGCGACACGATAGCCGGAAGAAACCTGGCTTTGAGTATCTTCGAGGTTCGTATTGATGGAGCGCAGAGTCTGAAGAGCGGACATTGCCGCGTTATTGGTGAGAATGCTGGTCATCGAAGGGTGCCCCTTGTGGCTGAATTTGGAAGGGACATTCCGGTCTGCGGCCGGGAACGGCAATCAGCCTCATGCTTGTTAACCGGCTCTTAAGAGTGGTTAACCAACCGTTGCGTTAGCTGCAAATGACAGCATTAGCCTTAACAAAAGGTTAATGCCGCGCGTAAAAGTTAACGGAATCATACTTTCTGGAGGATAGCTGATCAAACTCTCGGGGATTCCATATGCACCACCTTGCATTGCGTATGCCCAAGGGTCTTTCGCAACACGTGCATGAAAGCGTCGATTTCGGGGTGATCTTGCCATTTTGGAGCGTTTGAACAATGCAAGTCAGCCTCGCGCCATCTTGGACGGCATAGCATTGCGCCGATCCGACGAATGTCGAGTAAGACGCGGCCGGGCGGCAATGTCGGCACAACGGCCGAATACGAGGTGACGATGTTTAGCTTGCAGGAGGCCGGGCGGGTGGCGGATGATCGCCATCAGCGGACGAGCCTCGATCCCGACGACTGGCAGGCCTTGCGCAAGCAAGGTCATCAGATGCTGGACGACATGTTCGATCATCTGCAAACACTTGCTGCAAAGCCGGTCTGGCAACCCGCCCCGTCTTCCGGACGCGCGCTGTTCGATGCACCGTTGCCCATCGAAGCAAGTGACCTCGAAGATGTCCATGCGATTTTCCGCGACAACATCCTCCCCTATGGCAGTGGCAATATCCATCCGGGATTCATGGGTTGGGTGCAGGGCGGCGGCACGGTTACCGGCATGCTTGCCGAAATGCTCGCTGGAGGGCTGAACGCCAATCTCGGCGGGCGAGATCATATGCCGATCGAGGTCGAACGCCAGATCATCCGCTGGACACGCCAGATATTCTCGTTTCCGGATACGGCCGGCGGCATATTCCTGACCGGCGCATCTCAAGCCAATTTCGTAGCGGTGCAACTTGCAAGATGCCGCAAACTCGGCACCGATGTTCGTGCGACAGGGCTATCCGACGAAGCTCGTCTGGTGGCCTATGCGTCGCGTGAGGTGCATGGCTGCGTGCCGCGCGCCTTCGAGATGTCCGGGATCGGCAGCGATCAGCTGAGGCGCATCCCGGTCAACGCCGCCGGGCAGATCGATATCGAGGCCTTGGAGCAGGCGATCCTGCGCGACAGGCAGGAAGGGCATACACCGTTCCTCGTGATCGGAAGCGCGGGAACCGTCAATACCGGTGCCGTTGACGATCTGGCCGCCCTGCGCGGCATCGCCGACCGATACGATCTTCATTTTCACGTCGACGGTGCACTGGGCGCGCTGGGTATCCTGAGCGAGGATCTCGCCGATCTGTTCGCGGGCATCGAGACCTGCGATTCGCTGGCCTTCGATTTCCACAAATGGGGCCAGGTACCCTACGATGCCGGCTTCCTGCTCGTTCGAGACAGCGAGTGGCAGCGTCAAACCTTTGCGTCGGAAGCCGCCTATCTCAGCCGCGCAGCCACGGGCCTTGCCGGCGGCGACTGGTGGCCCTGCGATTACGGTCCGGATCTTTCCCGCGGCTTCCGCGCGCTGAAGACCTGGTTCACCCTGAAGACCTACGGCGTCAAGGCGCTGGGCAATGCGATGAGCGCGAATTGCATGCTGGCGCGCGGCCTTGCGCAAAAGGTCGAGCGAGAGCCGGCCCTGAAGCTGCTGGCGCCTGTCGCGCTCAATATCGTCTGCTTTGCCTATGTCGGCCCCGACGGCAAGGCGCCACCGGCCATCAACGCCGATATCGTCGAACACCTCCATGCCGAAGGCCGGGTTGCTCCGTCTCTGACCCATCTGAACGGACAGCCGGCAATCCGCGCCGCGATCGTGAACCATCGCACGCGACAGGCGGACATAGACGCGCTCGTTCAGGGCATTTTGACACTCGGTTCCCGACAGGATCTACGCGAATGCTGATGACCAAAGCCCCCATTGCCGCCCCGGTTTCTTCAGACACATGGGCTGGCGCCCGCATACTGGGCATGCAGAGGATCGTATCGCTCATCTATGCCGGCCGCGACGTGACGCCGCTCTGGAACGAGCTGATGCAGCGCGCGACAGCGGATCCTACCGATGCCGCAACACTCCTGGACATGGCGACGATCCTGCAAACACTGAGCCGCACCGAGGAGGCCCGCCAGATCCTGCACAATGCCGTGCAGCTGCGCCGCGATTTCTGTGTGGTCCATGGCAATGGAACCGGCCCCCGCCTTCTGGCCTTCGTCACGGAAGGCGATTTCATGGCGAACACGCCAGTGGACTTCCTGCTGGCGGGCAGCAATTGTGTGTTGTGGCTGCGCTACGTCGACCTCGAAACCACCGCGCTCGCAGATCTGCCGGAATACGACGTAGCCTTCATGGCAATCGGGGAATCGACCGAAAACGCGCCTCTCCTCGCCCATATGGAAAAGCTGCTTGCGGGTTTCGACGGCCCTGTCATGAACCGCAATCCCGAACTGATCAGCAGGCTGACACGTGACGGCGTGAGCGAAATGCTGGCCAACGAGCCATCAATCCTCTCGCCGACCACCTATCGCGTATCACGCCAGGATCTCGTCGCCGTGGGCGCGGGTGTCAAACGCCTGGAAGATTGCGTTCCGGGTCTCGCGTTCCCGCTCGTCATCCGGCCGATCAGCACCCATGCCGGCCACGGAATGGAGCGCATCGCCGATCTCGCGGGACTGTCAGCCTGGCTGGAGATACAGCCGGCTGCCGAGCTTTACGTCGCGCCCTTCATCGATTTCCGCGGCCCGGACGGCTACTACAACAAGCAGCGCGTCGTGTTCATCAACGGGAGGGCTTTTGCGAGCCACATGGCGCTTTCCGACCATTGGATCGTGCACTATCTGAGCGCAGGCATGGGGCAAAGCGCGGCAAAGCGCGCCGTCGAGCAGGCCTGGATGGAGAACTTCGATACGGACTTCGCGGTTCGTCACAAGACCAGTTTTGCAGCTCTCCACCGCCACATCGGGCTCGATTATTTCGGCATTGACTGCGCCGAACTCCCCGACGGGCGCCTGCTGGTGTTCGAGCTCGATGTCGCGATGGTGGTCCACAATATGGATGATCCGGCCATCTATCCCTACAAGCAGGTCGCCATGCGCAAGCTGTTCGACGGCTTCGTCGATGCGGTTTGCGGCAAGGCTGGCGCCACGCTCGCGGCCGCTTCGTAGAGGCCACTGAAGCAGCAAGCGACAAAAAAGGAAAACCGCGCCTTTGGCAGGCGCGGTTGACTTCTTGTTCAGGAATTTCGACCGGCGCGCGGCGCCGACGCTTCCGATTAACGGAAGAGCGACAGGATCGACTGCGTCGAAGAGTTGGCGATCGACAGGGACTGGACGGCCAGCTGCTGCTGCGTCTGCAGAGCGGACAGCTTGCTCGATTCCTGTTCCATGTTGGCGTCAACCAGCTTGCCAACGCCCGATTCGATCGAGTCGGAGAGCGAAGAGGCGAAGCTCGTCTGCAGGTCGATGCGAGCCGAGATCGAGCCAAGCTTCGAACCCATGCTGGTCAGGGCGTTCAGAGCGGTCTGAACCATGTTGAGGGAGGTGGAGATCTGGCCGCCGGTCATGCCGGTGATGTCAAGGCTGAAGACCGAGTAAGTGCCGGTCACGGTGCCGAGAATGCCAGACGTCGTGTCGATAGAACCGGTCGCGGTTGCGCCGAACAGAACGTTGCCGGTTGCGCCGGAGTTGAACGCGTAGGACGTCGTGCTGACCGAAACGGTGCCGTTGGTGCCACGGATGAAGGAGGCAACAACCGAAGCGGAGTCGCCGCCCTTGGCTACGACCCAGTTTTCGCCGTTGAACGAAGCCGACTGGGCAACGCTCTGCAGCTGCTGCTGCAGCTGGCCGATTTCTTCCTGGATGGACGACTTGTCGACCGAGCCTTCCATGGCGGTGACGAGCTTGTCCTTGATCTGGCCGACGACGTCGATGGCGCTGGTGACGGCGGTGGTTGCGGTATCGACCTTGGCGGCGCCGAGGCCGAGAGCGTCGGAAACGGCGCCAATGGCGCTGTCGTCGGACTTCATGCTGGTGGCGATCGACCAGTAAGCAGCGTTGTCGGAAGCCTTGGAGATGCGCAGGCCGGACGAAACGGCGCTCTGTGTGTTCTGCAGATCGGAGCCGATGCTGCGCAGTGTCTGGAGAGCAGCCATTGCGGCGTTGTTGGTAAGAATGCTCGTCATGATATTTTGCCCCTTTGGCAGTGGTTAAATAAGGGACATTCCGGACCAAAAACCGGTAACGGCATTCAGCATCATGCCTGTTAACCAAATCCGTTAAGGTTAACTCGCCGTTTCGATGGTCCTAAGAAACAGCAATATAGTTAAGAAAAGCTGAACCGTGTTAGGCCTGAAAATATAAAAAAAACCGCGCCTTAGATAGGCGCGGTTAACTTCCTGTTTAGGAATTTCGATCAGCGGGTAGCTGACGCTTCCGATTAACGGAAGAGCGACAGGATCGACTGCGTCGAAGAGTTGGCGATCGACAGGGACTGGATGGCCAGCTGCTGCTGCGTCTGCAGAGCGGACAGCTTGCTCGATTCCTGTTCCATGTTGGCGTCAACCAGCTTGCCAACGCCCGATTCGATGGAGCTGGAGAGCGAGGAAGCGAAGCTCGTCTGCAGGTCGATGCGGCTGGAGATCGAGCCAAGCTTCGAACCCATGCTGGTCAACGAGTTCAGAGCGGTCTGAACCATGTTGAGGGAGGTGGAGATCTGGCCGGAGGTCATGCCGGTGATGTCAAGGCTGAAGACCGAGTAGGAACCGGTCTTGGTGCCGAGAATGCCCGACGTCGTGTCGATCGAACCGGATGCGGTTGCGCCGAACAGAACGTTGCCGGTTGCGCCGGAGTTGAACGCGTAGGACGTCGTGCTGACCGAAACGGTGCCGTTGGTGCCACGGATGAAGGAGGCAACAACCGAAGCGGAGTCGCCGCTTTTGGCCATGACCCAGTTTTCGCCGTTGAACGAAGCCGACTGGGCAACGCTCTGCAGCTGCTGCTGCAGCTGGCCGATTTCTTCCTGGATGGACGACTTGTCGACCGAGCCTTCCATGGCGCTGACGAGCTTGTCCTTGATCTGGCCGACGACGTCGATGGCGCTGGTGACGGCCGTCGATGCGGTGTCAACCTTGGCGGCGCCGAGGCCGAGAGCGTCGGAAACGGCGCCGAGGGCGCTGTCGTCGGACTTCATGCTGGTGGCGATCGACCAGTAAGCAGCGTTGTCGGAAGCCTTGGAGATGCGCAGGCCGGACGAAACGGCGCTCTGTGTGCTCTGCAGGCTGCTGCTGATGCCCTTCAGCGTCTGGAGGGCGGCCATTGCGGAATTGTTGGTAATAATGCTGGTCATTGAGGTTGTCCCCTGGAAACTGGATACAAAAAGGAGGACATACCGGACTGAAAACACCGGCGATGACGGAGCGGCTTCATGCACCTCGATCCATTTCCTAGCGGACCAAACCCGTCATGTCGCAAGGACACTCGCATCCATTGCTTGCGAATTCCTTAAGCGCCGGCTGCCGGGAAATATCTCTCCGGAACGTGGCTAAGAAAGCATGAAGGCCTTTCGACAGATGCTTCGGTTTCAGGCAAGCTACGCGCGCGATGATGCGGCGAATCCATGATGCCGGTGCTCGGTCTTCGACCGGAGCCCAGTTCAACATTCCGCTCGGAGTTCTCGCTCGTGAATACGAAAAACGCCTTTGTGACAGCGTCCGGTTTCTATCAGAAGGGGCAATATACGCGCGCGCTGGAAACGCTGAACGAATTGCTTAACGTCGACAGGTCACCCAAGACCTACGCGCTGCTGGCGAAAACATTGCTGAAGCTCGGGTTCAAATCGGATGCGGCAAGCGCCTACGAACTGGCAGGCAGGCAAAAGCCCCATCGCGAGGAGTATCTTCGCGAAGCGCTGCTGTTGCACGGCGATTGCGGCAACGACGATCAGGCGCTGGCGATCGGAAGCATGATCCTGCCGATGGCATTCAAGGATCCTGACCTTGCCTTCGTCCTCACGCGCATTTTCCTCAGCCGCCAGCAGAAAGAACTCCTCGTCGGCTTCAAGACCGTACTCGTCGAGGGACGCGAACTTAGACATCGGCTCATGGCAGCGAAACTGCTGACGGACGATCTCTATGACGAAGGCAACCGACACATCGTCGCGACGCTGTTCAAGAAGCACCCCGACAACATCATCTTTCGCACGCTCTATTTGATCTTCGCCCGCGAGGTGTCCGACCTTGCAGTCGTCGACAGGCACATGGCCCCCATCACCGCGTCGATCGCGCAAGGCAATCTCGATTACGTGATTCCGGACAATCCCTTCTTCCATCTGCACTGGTGCGGCGACGAGGCGATCAACAAGCTTGCGATCCACGATACCGTGCCGCTGCCAGCCGGCCATGCCGAGGCACGGCGCAACGCCCCGCATACATGGGGCAACAAGATACGCATCGGCTATCTGTCGTCCGACTTCTGGCCGGGACATGCGACCATGAAACTCATGCAGCGTACCCTGGAATTGCACGACAGGGATCGGTTCGAGATCACGCTCTTCGACCATTCGGATCTGTCTTCCCAGCGGGAGCAGGAATTCGATCACGCGAAATGGGGGGCGATGGTCGACGTCCGCAGCCTTTCCGACCAGGCTGCGGCGGAAATGATCCGCGCCCGCGGTATCGACATTCTGGTCGACCTCAAGGGACATACCAAGGAAAGCCGCGCCCGCATCCTCAATCACATGGCCGCCCCGATCCAGGCTGCCTGGCTCGGCTTCCCCGGCACGGCCGTCAATATCGATCTCGACTACATCGTCGGCGACCCCTACGTGCTGCCGGACCATTCGAAGCCGCATTTTCACGAGAAGTTCTGCCGCCTGCCCGAATGCTATCAGCCGAACGATCCGCTGTACCGCCCGAAGCCACGGCCGACGACGCGCGCGCAGCACGGGCTGCCCGAGGAGGCCTTCGTCTTCGCCTCCTTCAACGGCAACCGCAAGGTCACGTCGCAGATGGTCGACGTGTGGTGCAACATCCTCAAGCGCAGCAAGAACAGCGTGCTCTGGCTGCTGTGCAACGGCCCGCGCGCCGAAGCCAATCTCTGGTCACGCCTGGAAGCGCGCGGCATCAACCGCAAACGGGTCGTCTTCACCACCCGTATTCGCTACGAGGACCACATCGATCGTCAGCAGCTTGCCGATCTCGGCCTCGATACCTTCCCGGTCAACGGCCATACCACCACATCGGAACAGCTCTGGGGCGGCCTGCCGGTCCTCACCGTGAAGGGCACCAACTTCGCCTCCCGCGTCAGCGAAAGCCTGTTGAACGCGATAGGCTTACCGGAGCTGGTGGCCGACGATATCCAGGCCTATGAAGACATGGCCGTGCAGCTCGCCGGCCAGCCGGAACGCATTGCGCAGTTCAAGGAAACACTGGCCGTCAATCGCTCCATTAAGCCGCTCTTCGACGCCGAACGCTTCACCCACCATCTGGAGACGGCCTTCGAGATGATGGTGGCACGCGCCAAGCAGGGCCTTGCACCCGACCACATGGACGTGCCGGCGCTGCCGCCGCGCATGGAGCCTTTTCTGACTTATGATCAGAACGCGGCGGCTATCGCCGCCGAGTAAGGCTTGCAGATCGTCGGGAACCAGGTTTCCGACGAGCGCCGGCGGCTGACCCGTCAGTGGAAGGAACGGACGAGGCTGCCGACCAGCAGGTTCCAGCCGTCGATCAGCACGAAGAAAAGAATTTTGAACGGCAGCGAAATCGACGTCGGCGGCAACATCATCATGCCCATGGCCATGACGATAGTCGATACGATCAGGTCGATGACGAGAAACGGCAGGACGACCAGAAAACCGATCTCGAAACCGCGACGAATCTCCGAGATCATGAAGGCCGGGATCAGAACACGGTAGTCGATCTTGTTGTCGAGCACCGGCGTCTGACCGCGCTCCTGCGCCAGATCAACGAAAAGCTTGATGTCCTTGTCGCGCGTATTGTTGGACATGAACGTGCGGAACGGCTCGGCGATGCGCTGCACGGCATCGGCCTCCGAAATCTGGTTGGCAAGCAGCGGCTGCACGCCATCCTTCCATGCCTGATCGAAGGTCGGCGACATGACGTAGAAGGTCATGAACAGGGCCAGGCTGAGCAGGATCATGTTCGACGGCGTGGTCGCCAGGCCCATGCCGGAACGCAGGATCGAGAAAGCAATGATGAAGCGCGGAAAGCTCGTCACCATGATCAGGATGCCGGGCGCGATCGACAGGATGGTCAACAGGCCGAACGTGCGGATGATCCAGGCCGCGACCGAGCCATTCACGGGGACGTTCAGAAGATCGGTGGGGAGCTGTTGCGGCAATTGCTGCGCCATCGCCAGTTCAGGCGACAATACAGCAATAGCTAATACAGATATGACAAGTATTAATCGAATCATTCGATCACGAAAGTTCTGAACATAACTTTCGATACGCGTCCTTCCGAGCGCAGGTCAACACGCTCTTGAATGTCATCCCGAAGATATTGCAGTCCCCGTGCGCCTTCGATCTGCTGCAGGGAGACCGTGCGGATATAGGCCATGATGTCCTGATGGATGCTCTGGGCGAGCTGCGCGTCGGGCTGCCCCTTGAATACCAGCGCAAGTTCAAGCCTTATCCAGTTTTGCGAGGGATAGGCGAGATTGGCGGTGATCGGGTCAAGCGCGATGACGCCGTTCGCCTGCGCGGCCGCCGCAGCCTGCTTGCCGTTACCGGCGGCTTGCGCCGTTGCCTGCACGGCCGCCGTTGCGGTCTTGATCTTCGGGGCGACCACTGTGCCGAGCAGCCAGCCGCCGCCGCCGCCGAGCACGGTCAGCACCAGCAGCCCGACGATCGTCATGATCAGCGGCGATCCCTTGCCTTTTGCCGGTTCGTCTGTGGCCACTGCCATGTCCTTGTCCGTCCGTTCTCAAACTATCCGATGCCACCGGCCGTCAAAGCGGCGACAACAAGTCGACGGCCTGCTGTCCCCTGGGCGGCTGCTGTATTTCCGTCAGGCGACCGCGTCCGCCATAGGAGATGCGCGCCTCGGCGATCTTGTCGTAGGAAATCGTATTCTCCGCGGTAACGTCCTGTGGCCGCACGATACCGGCGACGTTAAGAATGCGAATTTCCTGGTTCATGCGGACTTCCTGCGAGCCGCTGATCATCAGGTTGCCGTTTTCGAGAATGCCGGTCACGACCGCAGCGACCAGCAAGTTGATCTGCTCGGAACGCTGCATCTTGCCCTTGCTGTCGGTACTGGTATCAGAGCCGGAGGTTGCATCGGCGTTGGTGGCGGGCTTCCAGCCGAAGATCTTGGCGGAAATATCCCAGTTCATGTCGCTCTTGTTCGTGCGATTGCGGTTGGTCTCGTTGTCCCAGTTCGCCTTATCGTTGATCTGGATCGTGACGGTCAGGATGTCGCCGACATTGAGCGCGCGCGCGTCCTTGAAGAGGGCTGCCTGCGAATCGTTCCAGAGCGAATAGCCCTGCGCGACCTGGTGGGGCCGCTTCGGATATTGCGACATCTGTGGCGTCTGTGCGTATTGCAGGCCGCTGCCGATCGGGCTCATGGCCGGCGCCCTGCCGATCTCCTTCAGAGCTTGAGAGTTGCAACCGGCGAGGAAGACGACGACCGCGCACGTGGCCGTAAGACGCATGTTCATGTGGGGTCCTTCGACTTCGATGTATTCGGGTCGGATGCGCTGGCGATGATGTTGGTGATGACAGCCGCCTTCTTTGCATCCATTTCCGCGAGAATGAGGCTCGACTGGCGCGCCGAAAGTTTCATGATGATCGCTGCCGCCACCGTGATCCTGACATCGTTGAGGCTCGCCGCCGCCGCATCCGGTTTCATGTTCTTGTAGATGTCGACCAAGCCGAGATCCGCGGTTTTCAGGAAGTCGTCGCGGCGTTTGAGCCAGTCCTCGTATTCCGCCTTGCGCTTGTCCATGGTGGCGATGCGCTGATCGACATCCGCCTGCAGCTTCTCCAATTCCTGCTTCTGCAGCAGGTAGCGCTGATCCCGGGCCGGATTGGCGATGTTGGTGCAGAATTGCCGGATCTCATCCTGGCTGGAAGCCGGGTCGACGACGACCGGCTTTGGCGCTTCCTGCGCCGTTGCGAAGCCGAGCGACAGCACCATGGTAACTGTTGCCAAGGTTGCCGCGAGGCCACAGGAGTTCAGCATTTTCCGGGCGATGGCGATCGATATCATTGCAATACGAGCTCCGCTTGCAGGGCGCCGGCCGATTTGATGCCTTGCAGGATGGCGATGATACCGTCCGGCTTGACGCCGATGTTGTTGAGGCCGGAGACCAGCGTTTTCAGGTCGGGCCCTTCCAGCACCGCGACACGGCCGCCGCTCTTGGTGGCGGTGATGTCGGTCTGATCCTGGACGGCCGTCTGGCCGTTCGAGAAGGGCTCCGGCTGGATGACCTGCGGGTTCTCGCTGACCTGTACCGTCAGCGTTCCATAGCTGACGGCGACCGGCGAGACGCGAACGTCGGCACCGATGACGATCGTTCCGGTCCGCTCGTTGATGACGACCTTGGCCGGTGTGTCGGTCTGGACACTGAGGTTTTCGAGGTCGGCCATTAACCGCGTCAGATCCGCCATCTTGGGCTTGGCAATCGCGACTTCCTGCGAATCCTTGGCCTCGGCGATCGGCGCGCCGAAGCGCGAGGTCGCCCAGGTATTGACGGTGTCGGCAATGCGGATGGAGGTGGAAAAGTCCGGATTGCGCAGCTGCAGGACCAGATTGACCGAATCCTTGAAGCGCGACGGCAGCTCGCGTTCGATGATGGCGCCGCCGGGTACGCGGCCGGCCGTCGTGACCCCTTCGGTGACCGTTGCGGCAGCGCCCTGGGCCTGGAAGCCCGAAACGATGACCGAGCCCTGCGCGACGGCATAGATCTGCCCGTCGGCACCGCTCAGCGAGGTCATGATGAGCGTACCGCCGCGAAGCGACGTCGCATCGCCGAGCGAGCTGACTGTCACGTCGATGCGGCTCCCGGGGCTTGCAAACGGCGGCAGGTTCGCCGTGACCATGACGGCGGCGGTGTTCCTGGCGGCAGATTGGCCGCCCTGGGTCGAGATACCGAGATTCTGCAGCATCGCCCGCATGGACTGCTCGGTAAAAGGCGAGGAACGCAAGCCGTCGCCGGTCCCCTGGAGACCGACGATCAAGCCGTAGCCGATGAGCTGGTTGTCACGTCCTGACTGCAGCGAGGCGATATCCTTGATGCGCGCTTGCATCGCCATGGCCGGATCGGCAACGATCAGGCTTGGCAATGCAAGCAGAACCGCGAAAAATTGACGAAGTCTCTTCATTTTGCGACCACGCGGATCGTGCCGTCTTCGAGAACCGTGCCGTTGACGATGATGCCGGAATCCATATTGCGGGCACGCACGCTGTCGCCGACGGCGCCGTCATCCAGCGGAGTCCCGGCCGCGGTGATCGTCATGCTGCCCATGGTCATCACCAGGCGGATGTTGGAGCCGCGCGTTACCGCGTAGGGCTGGCGCAAAGCGGAGACGGAGATGGTCCGGCCAGGCAGAAGCGTCCGCTTCGATACCAGACCCGTCACCTCCCGGAGCCGCTTGGCATAATCGCCCGTCAGATTGGGGTTGGTGACTTCGACCTCCTCGAGCTGACCGCTGCTGATGATGTCGCCCGGATAGATCGTTTCGGTCGGCACCACCGCGGTACCCATGCCGGCCGCGTCGGCGCGTGCCGCGCCTACGGGCGCGATCGACACGAACACGACGGAGAGGCTCGCTGCGGCGAGCCAGGCCATTGCTAAGCTTTTCATCCGGCGAAACCTCATGTTCGGCCCGTCCTTCCCGCTACTTCAGGTTCTTGCTGACGATCTGCGCCATGTCGTCAGCCGTCGTGATGACCTTGGAATTCATCTCATAGGCGCGCTGTGCCGTGATCAGATCGGTGATTTCCTTGACCGGATCGACATTCGACGATTCCAGATAACCCTGCTTCAGGTATGCGAAACCGTTCTCGTTCGGATCGGAGACGACCGGATTGCCGGAGGCGGGCGTCTGTGTGAAAAGGTTGCTGCCCATCGGCTGCAGGCCGGCTTCGTTGACGAAGTTGGCGATCTGCAACTGGCCGAGAACGGTCGGCGTCGTCGCCGTGCCGATGGTGGCTGCGATCTGGCCGGCCGAGCTGATGGTAATGTTGCTGGCATTGTTCGGGATCGTGATGCCGGGCTCGAGCACGTTGCCGTCGGGCGTGACGATCTGGCCGGTGTCGCTCTTGTTGAACGATCCGGCGCGGGTATAGGCCGTCGTGCCATCCGGCATCTGAATCTGGAACCAGCCGCGGCCGACGAGCGCGACGTCGAGATCGTTCTGCGTCTGCGACAGTTCGCCCTGGATCTGGATGTTGCGCACAGCCACGGTCTGCACGCCGAGACCGATGTTGGCGCCTTCGGGAACCACGGCCTGGTTCGGCCGGTTGGCGATGCCCTTGGCGCGCTCGGTCTGATAGAGAAGGTCGGAGAATTCGGCGCGCGAACGCTTGTAACCCGTCGTATTGATGTTCGCGATGTTGTTCGCGATCACTTCCAGGTTGGTCTGCTGGGCGTCCATGCCCGTCGCGGCAATTGCGAGCGCTCTCATGCTTTCGTCCTTCGAGGTGGGGCGGGGCCTTCGAAACCGCGGCGCGGCCTGCGAATAATTCCCGCCAAATCAGTTAATTAGAGCGGTAACACCGCTCTAGATCTGCATTTTCGTAACGTCGAGAAAGGCTGACACGAGCTTGTCACGCAGTGCAATCGCGGTCTGCAACGTCTGGTCCGCCTGCATGACCTTGTCGACGACTTCGCGTGTGCTCATCTGGCCCTTCATGCCGGCAAAGGAAGCATTTTCAGCTTCCTTCAGCGTGTTGACGGAGTCCTTCGCGACATTCGACATGACCGAAGCGAAGCTCATTCCGGCCGTGGTTCCCATCGCGACGGCCGGCGATGAGCCAAGCACTCCGGATGCGGCGGAGGTCAGGTCCGTGGCAATGCTGCCAAGGCCGCGGGTGGCTGAGAGAGAGGCGACATTCTTGATTGAATCGATCATTATTGGTTCTTCAACAGGTCAATAGTGGAAGAGATGAGATCGCGGGCCTGCCTGACCGTCTGCAGGTTGGCCTCATAGGAGCGGTTGGCTTCCCGCATATCGGCCATCTCGACGAGGACGTTGACATTAGGCATCTTGACGTAGCCCTTCTGGTCCGCTGCCGGATTGTCCGGATCGTATTCCTCGACGAACTTGCCAGTGTCTTCGCCCAGCTTCTTGACGCCGACCGTCGTCAACCCGTTGGCACGGTCCAGCTCGGCGCCGAAAGTCACGGTCTTGCGCCGGTAGGGATCGGCGCCGGGTGTATCGCCCGTCGAGCGGGCGTTGGCGATATTTTCGGAAACGACACGCAAACGGGTCGATTGGGCCTCCAGGCCGGAGCCTGCAATCTTCAATGCGGCTGATAAGGGGTCCATGACATCTTCACTTCATCTATTGTTTTACGGTCATCAACATCATGCGATGAAAGGAGCTCACGAGCGCGGTGTTCAAGCTGTATTGCCGCTTGATATCGCCGGCTTTGGAGAGTTCGTCTTCCAGGCCGACGGTATTACCCGACTCCTGGACGCCTATTTCCTGGCTGAGCGACGCTTCTTCGACGTTGACGTCGCCGCTCGCGCTGAATTCATTGCCCGAAAGATGTGCAGGATTGGTTTTCACCATGCCGACGTTCTGGTTGTCCAGAACGGCCTGGAACGGCGTAACGTCCTTGGCGCGATATTTCGGGGTATTGGCATTGGCGATATTGCCGGCAACAACTTCCTGACGCGCCTGGAGCCACTCGGCTTGCCGCGAGGCCAGGTCAAAGAGCTGAATGGGTTGCATGGCTTCTCTCCGTTCTTACACTATCACCCTAGCGGCATAATCTTGCGTGGGACTTGCGGGAAATGCGTTCCTGCAAACTCTTCGAAACGCCTGAAACGCAGGCGATTCCGGGCTTTTCAATTGTGGCCGTAAACATCACCCGTCGAGGTGACGATCACCCACTTTCCATCGCGCTGCTCGATGGTGGCCAGACGGCTGTTGTCGGGCAGAATCGATCCGACGCGCACGACGTACATGCCCGTGTCATCCTCGATCAAAGCGCGGCCGTTTGCGACGTGCAGCAGATGGAACGGGGACTTGCCGGGGAGCGGCTGGTCCTCGGCGGGCTGTCCCTTATCGTCCTCGCGCCCGACATTGCTGACAGTCGCGGTCGTCAAGGGATCGGGAATGAGGTCCTTCGGGCCGTTTGGGTTCTTGTTGACCATGGCAAGCGGCGACACGCTGACGATCTCACGGCCCGGCCAGTTCGGCAAATCGCGCGAGCGGTCGCCTTCGGCCACGTGGATGCCGAACTTGTCCGGGTTCAGGAAGACGTACCAGGGGAAAAAGGCTGACGCGCCGGCAAGCGCCAGGCCCGCGCAGACCAAGGCCCTGTCCGTGACAGTTCGCTTCTTCGCCGGCTTCAGCGGAGCGACCGGTTCGTCTGCATCGGATTCTCTCACGTTTGGTCCCTCTTTCGGCACGAAGTTAGGAAATGTCGGCTAGCTGAGAACAGGATCTTTGAATTCAAAGGGATGGATGAGGTGATGCATCTTGCCACCGCTATCTTCCCTTGGCCGGAACCATTCCGGCCGAGGCATTCTTCAAAGCGGTCGCAAGGTCGGTAAACGCGTCGGCCGACGGCCGCTCGCCAGGGGTCTGCTTCAGTATCTCGTAGATGATCGGAACCTGGCGGACGGCGATATCGAGATCCGCGTCAGCCCCTTGGCGATACCCGCCGATGAGGCGCAGGTCCCGGGTTTCTTCATAGCGATGCACAAGCGCCTTCAGACGCGAAACCAATTTTTCCTGATCCGGTGTCCAGGCCTTGCGCGCCAGACGCGAGATCGACGCCAGCGGATCGATCGGTGGATAGCGGCCTTCCTCGGCAAGGCTGCGCTGCAGGACGATATGGCCGTCGAGAATACCGCGGGTGGAATCGGCGATCGGATCGTTGTGGTTATCGCCGTCGACGAGGATGGAAATGATGGCGGTGATCGTGCCGGTGCCCTCCGGTCCTGGGCCGGCGCGCTCCAGAAGACGCGGCAGTTCGGTGAAGACCGAGGCCGGATATCCGCGCGCGATCGGCGGTTCGCCCGACGCGGTCGCAACCTCGCGAATGGCATGGGCGAAGCGGGTGACGCTGTCGACGATCAACAGCACGTTATCGCCCTGATCGCGGAAATGTTCGGCGATGGTCATCGCCGACAGCGGCGCCATCTTGCGCAGCATCGGGCTCTCATCGCTGGTCGCAACGACGGCCACCGATTTCTGCATATCCGTGCCGAGCGTGTCCTCGATGAATTCGCGCACTTCGCGGCCGCGTTCGCCGACCAGTGCGATCACGACCTTGTCGAAGGCGTCGGCTCTGGCCAGCATCGACAGCAGCGTCGACTTGCCGACGCCGGAGCCGGCAAAGATGCCGAGGCGCTGGCCGAGGCATAGCGGCGAAAAGATATCGATGGCACGCACGCCCGTCTTGAAGCCGGTATCGACGCGCTTGCGCGTCATCGAGGGCGGCGCGGTGTTGGAGATGGCGCGCGATTCCAGCCCCATCGCCAGCGGTCCCAGCCCGTCGATCGGTTCACCCAGCGAATTGATCGTGCGACCGCACCAGCCGTCGCTCGGCGCGATGCGGAAGGCGCCCTTGCGGATGATGGTATCCTGAATGCCGATCGGTTCTCCCGGCTCGATCGGACAGACATAGGTCAGCTCGGGTTCGACGCGGACGACCTCGCCGAGATGGACGCCCGTTTGCGAACGATGCGCGACGAAATCGCCGAGACGCACCTGTCTGGAGAGACCGGCAACCGTGTAATGCCCGGCGGCGATCGTCCGCACGTGGCCGCCATGGGCCACGGCATTTTCCGCCACCGCATACTGGCCCGCCAGGACAGCCATGTGCGAAAGCTTCGGCGACAATGCACCATCCGGCAACCGATCCTCGAACATGATCCGCCCTCTTTACTGGCTGCCGCCGAGGGTCTTGATCGCGTCCGTGAGCGTGCCCTCACTGCTGCTCGTCAGCGTGCTGATACTGTCGAAGGCGCGATTGACCTCGATCAGCTGGGTCATTTCCCGCATGCCGTTGACGTTGGAGTTTTCGAGGTAACCCTGGGCGACGCCGACATTCGAGCGGTCGACAACCGGCTGGGGCGTGTCCGTCGGCAGAATGCCGCTGTTCTCGTAGCGCAGGAAGCCCTTGCCGACATCCGCATCATAGAGACCGATCTGGCCCATGCGCTTGCCGTTCTGCGAGACGGTACCATCCGACGAAACGGTCGGCGCGCCGCCCGCCGGGTCGAGCTGGATTGGTCCGCCGCCGGGATCGACCACCGGAAAGCCCCGCACGGACACCAGAGCACCGCTGTCGGTCATGGTGAAACGGCCGTCGCGCGTCAACACCAGACCCGCCGGTGTGTTGAGGCCGAACCAGGCGTCGCCCTTGACGGCGAAGTCGAATAGATTGCCGGTGTTCTGCAATTCGCCATTGTCGGTCGAGAGATAGTCGTTGCCTTGCGACACGAAGGCGACTTTGGCGTTCAGCTTGTTTTGGGTATTGCTGAGGACTTGATCGAACTTGACCTCGGTGCCCCGGAAGCCCGTCGTATTCACGTTTGCCAAGTTGTCGGCGATCGTGGTCAGACGCCGCTCAAGCGCCATCTGGGACGACAGCGCCACATAGATACCAGACTGCATTTTCAACGCCCTCCGGACATTGGAGAATAACGGGAAAGGAAACGCCGAACGGCGCTCCTACATTTCGTTAGCGGGGCATGGATGCCCTTGCACGTTACTCTGCCTGCACTGGCTTGTGCGAAGCTGACAAGGCAAAAGGCGGTCGCGCAACACGACGAACAGCCTCACGCAAGGCAGGTCTCCTAGTTCATCGTATGAAGCAACGTTCAGGTGTGGACCGACGATGAACATTATTATCGGATTTGTAGTGACCTGCGGCTGCATCATAGGCAGCTTCATGGCCATGGGCGGAGACGTAGGCGCGCTATTCCAGCCCTTCGAATTTGTCATTATCGCAGGCGCCGGTCTCGGCGGCTTCATCATGGCCAATCCAATGAAGGTCGTGAAGGACTCGGGCAAGGCACTGCTGGAAGCGTTCCGGCATGCAGTTCCGAAGGAGCGCGACTATCTCGACACGCTCGGCGTGCTCTACGCCCTGATGCGGGACTTGCGCACCAAGTCGCGCAACGAAATCGAAGCCCATATCGACAACCCCGATGAATCGGTGATCTTCAAGGCGGCGCCGACCGTGCTGAAGAACAAGGATCTGACGGCCTTCATCTGCGATTATGTTCGTCTCATCATCATAGGCAACGCCCGCTCCCACGAGATCGAGGCGCTGATGGATGAAGAACTCGACACCATGCAGCACGATAAGATGAAGCCCTATCATTCGATCACGATCATGGGCGATTCCTTCCCCGCCATCGGTATCGTCGCCGCCGTTCTCGGCGTCATCAAGGCTATGAGCCACATCAACGAATCACCCGAAGTGCTCGGCCATCTCATCGGCTCGGCGCTGGTCGGCACCTTCCTCGGTATCATCCTGTCCTACTCAGTCTGCGCGCCGCTGGTCTCGCAGATCAAGGTCGTGCGCAACAAGCAGCATCGTCTCTACGTCATCGTGAAGCAGACGCTGCTGGCCTATATGAACGGCTCCGTACCGCAGGTGGCGCTTGAATATGGTCGCAAGACCATCTCCTCCTATGAGCGTCCGTCCATCGACGCCGTCGAGCAGGAAATGATGAACCCCGGCGGTGAGAGCAGGGCGGCCTGATGACCATGAGCCAGCAATCCGCACACAAGATGCAGACGATGGATCGAATCCTCTACGCCAAGCTCACGGGCAGCCTTGGCGATGAGGCGGCGCTTACAAAGCTCGGCACGGCGTTCGGACAGGTCTATGCTGAATTTCTGCCCGATATGATCAAGAGCGAAACCGGTCTCGACATAGGGATCGCCTATGCCAGCTGTCAGCCGGGTCTTATGAACGATCTGGTTGCCGGACTTGGCGGCAGCTACGCCCTGGTAAACGGTTCGCTGCGCAACTGGGCGCCGAAATTCGTGCTCGGCTGCGGCGCCGGCTTTATCATGACGCTTATGGAACATATGCTGGGAGCTCGTCTGGAGGACATGGAAGCCGCCGTTCCCCGGCCGCTTTCGGTGATCGAACTCGATCTTTCCGTCATGGTGTTCGACAAGATCGCCAATGTGTTGCGTTCGGCCGTCAATGCGACCGGCGGCTTCGAGCCCTATCTGGACCCGCCCCACAATGTCGAAGATCGTCCGGCACCGGTCAGCGGCGAAAAGGATGAATTCGCCGCGGCGATCACGATGACGGTTTCGCTCGGCAAGTCGCTTTCCCAGGTCGTCATCATCGTGCCCCAGCGCGAACTGTTGCGGACCGTCGTCAGTGCACCGCGGCCGAAGAACACGACGGCAGCCTCCGAGACATGGTCGGAACAGCTCGGCGAGCAGGTGCGCCGCTCGCAGGTGACGCTGGATGCGCGCATCCGGCTGCAATCCCTGACGCTCGATACGATTTCCAGGCTCGCCGTCGGCGATGTCATTCCATTCATGGATGCGGGCGACGTGCGGGTCGAGGTCAGCGCCAACAGCAAGGATCTCTACATCTGCGAATTCGGACGCTCTGGCGAAAACTATACGGTGCGCGTCAAGGACAATGTGAATTCCGATGACGAGCTTCTTCGGCACCTGATGAATTGACCGGCTGGCGGTGCCCGCCACCCACGGCAGCTTGAGGCAAGTTTCAACTGGAATAGTGATTTCATGGCTACGAAGACGATACAGCAAAGCAGCGAGGAATCGCTCGAAGTTTCAAGCAGCGACGCCGCGTTGGACGAGGCCATCGATGGCCTGCGCGGCGTCCTGAAAAAGGGCAATGAAGGCGGCATGCCGGATCTCGATGCCGATGCATTCGGCGCGGAACCAAGCACCGGCCTTTCGACATTCGGCGATTTTGGCGACGACAACTCCGGCTCGGCCTTCGGCGACAGCGACTTCGGTGGCCCATCCTCCGAGCCTGTCCCGCCGGGTAGCGCTCTTGCAGCCAATCTCGACCTGATCATGGATATCCCGATCGACGTCCAGATCGTTCTCGGTAATTGCCGGATGCAGGTCTCCGGCCTGATGAACCTGACCGAAGGTGCCATTATCGCACTCGACAAGAAGATCGGCGAGCCGGTCGAAATTACCGTAAACGGCCGCAAGATCGGCCGGGGCGAAATTACCGTTCTGGAACATGACGACACCAGGTTCGGTATCAAGCTCATTGAAATATACAATACGAAAAAAAGCTGAACCCGGCTCAGGATGAGCCCACTCCCCGTGCGGGATGGAGACGAAGACCATGATGGACTTTGACGATTTCAGCGGCGCGCTTGCCGAGAAACCGTTATCTCAGACTGAAAAAGCGGCGGCCGTCCTTCTTGCCATGGGAAAGCAGGTGGCGGGACGGCTGCTCAAGTATTTTACCCAGAATGAACTGCAGCTCATCATCGCCTCGGCACAATCGCTGAGGCTCATTCCACCGGATGAATTGGCGCTACTCGTGGCGGAATTCGAGGACCTCTTCACGGAGGGCGCCGGCCTGATGGACAACGCCAAGGCCATCGAGAGCATTCTCGAGGAAGGCCTGACGCCGGACGAGGTAGACAGCCTGCTCGGCAGGCGTACCGCCTTCCAGGCTTACGAAACCTCGATATGGGACCGTCTCGGCGAGGCCGATCCGGTTTTCGTCGCGAAGTTCCTCCTGCGCGAGCATCCGCAAACCGTCGCCTATGTGCTGTCGATGATGCCGTCGGCCTTCGGCGCGAAGGTATTGCTGCAGCTTCCGGAAGCGCAGCGCCCAGACATCATGAACCGTACTGTCAACCTGAAGGAAGTCAGTCCGAAGGCGGCGCAGATCATCGAGAACCGCGTTCTCGGGCTGATGGCGGAGATCGATGCCGAACGCAACGCTTCCGGCTCGACCAAGGTCGCGGATCTGATGAACGAACTCGACAAGCCGGTGGTCGATACCCTGCTCAACTCGCTGGAATCGATCAACAAGGAATCGGTCGAGAAGGTCCGTCCGAAGATCTTCCTGTTCGACGATCTCATCCGCATGCCGCAGCCGAGCCGCGTGTTGCTGCTCAACGACATCGCCGCCGACATTCTCACCATGGCGCTCCGGGGTTCGAACAACGAAATCCGCGAGATCGTGCTTTCCTCGATCAGCCCGCGCCAACGGCGCATGATCGAATCCGATCTGCAGATGGGCAATACCGGCATCAACCCACGCGAAATCGCCATCGCGAGACGCGCTATCGCGCAGGAGGCCATCCGGCTCGCCAATTCCGGCCAGATCGAGCTCAAGTCCAAGGAAAATACGCCTGTGGAAGAAGCAGCGTAATCTCCGCACGACTCACCTAATTCGTCTTAGTATGTTCAAGCTCAGGGCCGCGTGTGATGCGCGGCCTCTTTCCGTTTCATGAAGGACGGCTGTTTTGGCTGACGAAGACAAGGACAGTAAAACAGAAAAGCCGACGGAGAAAAAACTCCGCGACACGGTGGAGAAGGGCAACGTTCCCCACTCCAGGGACGCAACCATCTTTGCTTCCATGCTCGCGACCATCATCTACGTCACCTTCTTCCTGCCGGAGCGCATGGGCCGCATGGGCGAAGTCCTGCGCGACCTCTTCGAAAAGCCGGATCAATGGCAACTTGAAACAGGCCCCGACGCCATGTTGCTGTTTACCCGCCTGGGCTGGGAAGTCGGCAATCTGGTGCTGCCGGCCGTCGTGTTGTTCTTCGCCTTCGGCATCGGCTCCTCGATGTTCCAGAATCTGCCGACGCCGGTTCTCGACCGCATCCAGCCGCAATTTTCCCGAATATCGCCCGTCTCCGGATGGAAGCGGATCTTCAGCACATCCGGCCTGGTGGAATTCGGAAAATCTCTCGCCAAGATCGTGGTGGTCGGCATCATCATGTTTTTCGTGCTGCGAAGCCAGTTCTTCCACGCGATGGACTCCATGTCTTCCGACCCGCAGACAATCTTCGTGCGCCTGTCGACGATCGTTCAGCGGATTCTGGTCATCGTGCTCATGGCGACGGCGGTCGTCGGTATCGCCGACGTGTTGTGGAGCCGATATCACTGGTTCGATCAGCTGAAAATGACCAAGCAGGAGATCAAGGACGAGCACAAGCAATCCCAGGGCGACCCGATCGTCAAATCGCGCCAGCGCTCGATCGCGCGAGACCGCGCCCGGCGCCGCATGATGAAGCAAGTGCCGCGCGCGACCCTCGTCATCGCCAACCCGACGCACTTTGCCGTGGCGCTGCGCTATGTGCGCGAAGAGAATGACGCGCCCGTCGTCGTCGCGAAGGGGCAGGACCTTATCGCCTTGAAAATCAGAGAGATAGCAGAGGCCAACAATATTCCCGTTTTCGAAGACGTGCCCCTCGCACGCTCCATGTTTGCGCAAGTCTCGGTTGATAGCGTCATCCCGTCAGTATTTTACAAAGCTGTCGCCGAGCTCATCCATAGGATCTACGCCGCGCAGACGAATAGAAAACGGGTACGATAAACCAAATGAAAAAATGCCCCTACTCTGCCCAACGTGAACAAATACTTGCCGAAGCCATCAGCCCGGTCGCGAGCGAGCTGCGCCTCCTCGACGCCGCCGACCTGATATCGCTGCTGCGTTTCGAACGATATGGTAATATTGCTGACCTCGTTGCCTCGGCGGCCGAGCTCTATTTCCTCCCCGGCACAGTCAATTTCGGACTTGGCGGCGATTACAAGCTCGATTGGGGCGGCCCGGCGGAGGTCACGATCGACCTCGAAATCAAGCCGCACGGCGTCACCATCTATGCGAAACTGGCGCTGGCCGAGCATCATGCCGGCATCGAGATCAATCACATCGCCTTTGACAGGGCGTCGACCGATCCGGACGAGAATACGGCGCTGCTCGCACGTAGTCTCATGGATGCCCGCTACGTAATCCATGGCGAGATTGCTCGCGCGAGCTGAGCTGCTTCCAAATCTTGCAATTTATGTGATAAGGGCTATCCGCCGCGGCGCGGCGGCTCAGCCTATCAGCTTATATAACCGAAGCGGATCGCCTTCGCGATCGCCTGGATGCGGTTCACGCTGTCAAGCTTTATCGTGGCCGAGCCGAGATAGGCGTTGACGGTGTGTACCGACAATCCGAGCTTCTCGGCAATTTCCTCGCTGATGCGGCCGTCGCCGGCGAGCTGCAGACAGACGATCTCACGCTCGCTGAGTGCTTCGGCGGCCTGCGAGCGGCGTTCATCAAGCGACAGGAGCTCCATCATGAGCTGGCAGCAGCGGCCGTGCAGCTCCACGATCATGTCGCTCGCCAGATCCATGAATTTCGCAGTGAAGACGACATAGCCGTTCCCCACGCTACCCAGCCGTACGGGAAAGGCAACGCCGGCAAATGGCACGAGATGCGGTTTCAGGCGCTGCGTGAACGAGGCGAAGTCCAGCGTCTCGGCGGTGCTGTCGCTATCGCGGCCGTTCCACATGAGAGGAAGCATCGATTTCTCGATATGCTCGATCAGCGCATCGCTATAGGCGTCGACGAAAGCCTTGCCGACGACGGAGTTCGCTGAGCCCCAATTGTCGAGCTCGCATACCAGGCGCTGCTTGTGCGGCAGGCCGGAGCCGTGGAGACGATAAACCGCAAAATGCTGCGCATCGATCAACTTCAGCATCGAGACGAGCTTCGGAAAAAGATCGGAGCGGCCAGAAATCCTGCCCGAGCGGGTAAGCCGTGTTTCTGCCGGCGTACCCGTCGTCCTGTCTGGCTGATATCGCATTCACTATGCCTTCAAACGAGATTGTTTCGGACGGCGAAGGCAATTGCCTCCGATCTGGTCTTGGTCGCGGTCTTACGCATGACACTGGTGATGTAATTGTTGATGGTATTGCGCGATATTCCAAGGATCATGGCAATCTCGTCGCTCGTCTTTCCCTCGGCGATCCAGAACAGACATTCCAGCTCACGTTCAGTCAGATCGAAATCGCGCTCCGACCTGACTTCGACGCAACGCGTGAAGCTGGCGAGATAACCCGACAATAGACCGACATCGCGGAGCCGTTCGAGCAAGAACGGCACGGAGTCGCGGGTCAACAGCAGCAAGGAGAAGCGCGTTCGGCCGACGTTGAAAGTCATAGCATAATATTGGCGACCGACGCCTTCCGGCAGCTCGACATCGTCGGGCAAGACAGCCGCACTCGGCTGGAACAGCGCCATGCATTTTTCCAACTCGCCGGTGCGGCCATAGCCGCTCGTCAACTCCGGTGCAAGGCGCCTGACAAGATCGAAAGGCCAATCGCAGGCCACGACGAAATCGAGACCGTTCTCCTGTATGAGATCGCACCGCGCCAGAAGATAATGAGAGGCGCCGGCATAGCTCGCCAGCGCGCGCAGGCCGGCCTGCAGATAGGATGGGCCGGCAATGGCGCTCAGCTGCAGAATGAGCTGCTCGCGCGACATGGCGCCGATGGATGCCGCTGATCGCGCATCCCTGTCGCCCTTGCTCGCCTGCGATATCTGCATATCCATTCTTGCATTTCCTGCCGCTGCTGGACGATCGGCCGTCAAACGAGAGCATTGTTCCGTCAGCGCCCAGCGCATTGCCAAGAAAGCCGCTTTCGGTTCTCGGCAAGGCATTCGCGCCGATTCATTCTCTTCCGCGACTAAAATACATCCCGGCGCGGGCGGGGCAGATGAGCGCACTCACTACTGAATTCCATGTCGGCAATCGCATTGGCATCAATCGCCGCATACACAACCATCGAACCATGAATTGATTTTTCCGCGTTCCCGGACTCTGCAAACTCTTCGAACCTGCGAAACACGGAAATCGAGGGCCGAATCGCGCTGCTTAAACAACCATTGCGGAAAGGCATATCAGTTGTAAGTCGATTCTTTCTACCCAGCAACGGCATTTCCAGTGAAATTCCATCTTACGCACACGTCAAATTACCCAGTTGAATCAGAGAGGCCCCGGGACGGCAAGGGCAAGGGAAGAGCGGCATTTCAAGTACCCTCAAATGAGAAAGGACCGGGATCTCTCCCGGTCCTTTCGTCAGGCTGCCTGGTCGACGGCCCATTTTCTGAGGATCTTCGCGGCTCGTTCCTCGCTGATCTCCACCATCCGCGAGAGGCGGCGTTCAGGCCCTTCCTTGACGCGGCGGTTGAAGGTGCCGCCATCGTCGCCCATCGTCAGCAAATCGTCGGTGCTGTCGAAGCCGAAATCCGAGCCGAAGCCGTCCATCAGGGCGGCGCCGGGTCCCTCGACCGCGGGAGCGAAGTCCGGTAGTTCCAGGCCCGCTGCTTCCGGCAGAGCCGTGCCGCTGCCCGCGCCAGCGCCGAGCGAGCGGATCAGTGGGCGGAAGCCGACCCAGACGATCAGGAAGGCAACCGCGACGAAGGCGAGCGAGTTGATGATGCCGGCCATGTTACGGCCCAGCATATCCGTGACGCTGAAGCTGGAGGAATTGTCGTCGAGCAACTGATTGTCGAGGAAGTCCATCGCATTGACGGTGACGATGTCGCCACGGCTCGGATCGACGCCGGCCGCAGTCGCCACGATCTTCTGCATCTCGGCGATATAGGCGTCGATTTTCGCCTGATCCGCGCCCTGGCCGACCATCTGCGCGACGCGGCCCCTGTTGACGACCACGGCGACGGACAGCTTCTCGATCTTGTAGCTGTTGCGTGTCGTCGCCGTCGTCTTGCTGTTGATTTCGTAGTTGGTCTGTTCTTCGCGCTTGTCGGACTGATCGTTCGAGGTCGGCGTGTTGCCGCCGGATTGCGGGGCCGCCTGCGGAATATTCTGCTGGACGGTTGCCGCGCTGTCGGGCTGGCTCTGCTGCGACTTCTGCGCTTCCTTCACCGTGCGGACGGAGCGCTCGACCTTCGATTCCGGATCGAAGGTGGTTTCCTGCACCTGCTGGCTGTCGGTATTGAGCTGCGCCGTTACGCTGGAGCGGAAGTTGTCCATGCCGAGGAAGGGTGCGAGCGCCTTGTCGATATTCGACTCAACTTCGCCCTGCACATTCTGCACGATGCCGAGATTGCGGCTGAGCGCACCGTTGCTGGGATCGTCGCCGGAGGCAAGCAACTGGCCGGTCGAATCGAGAATCGTGACGTCATCGACCTCAAGACCCGGAACGGCGGACGCGACGAGATGCCGGATAGCCGGCGCCGACTTGCGCGCCGCTTCCGCACTGGCGCGGATCATGACCGAGGCAGTCGGCTTCTGATCCGCCTTTCGGAAGTTGCCGACATCCTGCATGACAATGTGCACGCGCGCCGCGCTGATGCCGGCGATGGAGGTGATCGTGCGGCTGATTTCTCCTTCGAGCGCACGAACGCGGGTGACTTCCTGCATGAATGAGGTCAGGCCGAGCGAACCGACATTGTCGAACAGCTCATAGCCGGCATTGCCGCTATTCGGCAGACCACGCTCGGCGAGAAGAGCGCGGGCTTTGCCGGTCATGCCGGTCGGCACAGTCAGGCTGGTACCATCCGTACCGACCTGAAAGTTGATCTTTGCTTCGGCAAGCGCGATGCTGATCTGATTGAGATCAGTGGCATCCAGGCCGACATAAAGCGTCTCCTGGGTGGGCTTATTGACGTAAAGGGCGGCAAGAAGGACCAGCACAATGGAAGCTGCGCCCACGCCGCCCATGATCAGCAGGCGTGTTCTCCCGAGATTCTGGAGATTCCGGAACAAGGGAACTAATTGATTTAACAGATTCATTCTGTTCTCGCACGATTCGTCAAAGACCTGATGGCTTTGTGCCGTGCAGCGAAAATAGAAATCGAAACTTGTGCGAACGTTTCGTCGGGCCGAAAAGCAGGAAAAAACCCGGTGTAAATTAGAGAAAATTACAAAAGAAAAGCAGCATTCACCGTGGCCGGCTTCGATCAGAAGAAATCGAAATCGCCGGCGGCCTTCGCCATGGGTTGGGAGTGCGCATGGAAACTGCCCCCGCCGAGCGCCTTTTGCATTTCCGTCAGCTTGACCAGGCTCAAGGCCGTCGCAAGATCGACCGTCCAGCCCTCCGGCATGGCGCCTGCAATCGTGTCGATGAATTCAGCGATGCCGCGCGTCTTCTGGACGGCGAGATCGATACCCTGGATGACCTTCATCGTGTCGGGCGATTCGAGCACGTTGATACCACTGATGTCGAGCAGTTGCGGTTCGATGCGTTCGATCAGATAGGCGACGTCATGCAATTCGGAAACAATGCGCAGAAGGATGGCCGGAAGCGTTTCCTCGATGGTGGACGTTTCGGCACGCTGGAAGGGGGTCATGCAGTAGCCTCGCTGATCAGAAAAACTCGATCGTGTTGTCGACCGGCTTGGGTGCAACAACCGGACGCTGCTCGAGCGCCACGGTCTTCTGCGTCTCTGCGCCGGTTAGCGGATATTGCCTGGCACGTCCGGAGATCGGCCAATATTCGATCTTGCGCCCATGCTCGCCGCCCGTGCTGGAGCCGACAACCGGGATACCTTCGTCTTTCAGAAACTGCATGGCGAAAGCCGCATTCTGCTCGCCGACATTGGAAAAGGTCGCGATCGTCTTGGCGCCGCCGAAGACCTTAGCCTCCAGCCGATCACGCCGCGCGCCCTTTTTCAGGAGGCCGTTGATCAGAAGTTCCATCAGGTGCACGCCGTAACGCGTCGCATCGCCACCGCTCATCGGCGAAGTCGCCATTCCCGGGAGGAGGAAATGGTTCATGCCGCCGACGCCAGCGACCGGATCACGCAGGCAGGCCGCCACGCACGAGCCGAGGATGGTCGCCAGCACCACGTCCGGATCGCTGACAACCTTGTACTCACCCTGGATGATGTGCATGCGACGGACCGCACCCTCAGCAATCATTTCAGCGCTCCGAACACGGCCTCGATGGCCGCTTTCATTTTCTCCATGGTGAAAGGCTTGGCCAGAACGTTGTTGGCCCCGAGTTGTGCCGCCTTCTGAACCAAAGCGCGGTCGCCTTGCGCCGTCAGGATGATGAAGGCCGCCTTCTTGGTCGCCGGATTGTTGCGGACGGCCTGAAGAAGGCCGAGCCCATCCATCTTGGGCATGTTGAAATCGGAGATGACCAGATGATGCGGCTGCTGCTGCATGATCTTCATCCCCTGTTCGCCGTCACCGGCAGCCGTGATCTGCTTGAACCCGAGCTGCGTCAGCGCGTCACTCAACAAGAGGCGGCTGGTGACCTGATCGTCGACGATCAGAACTTTGATTTTCTCCGCTAGAGACATTATTCGCTCCCTTCCTTTCGGGCGGCTGTTATTTTCAAAATTTCCTCGCCAATGGCGTTCAGCGGAAACTGTTGTTCGACGGCACCAAGCTCGTAGGCGACCCTCGGCATCCCGTAGACCACGCAGGTCTTTTCATTCTGGCCGATGGTGCGCGCGCCGGCATGACGCATCTTGAGAAGACCGGAGGCGCCGTCGCGCCCCATGCCGGTCAGGATCACGCCGACGGCATTGCGGCCCGCCAGTTCGGCGACGGAATCAAAGAGCACGTCGACGGAAGGGCGATGGCCATTCACCGGCCCACCGTCTGCCAGACGGCAATGGGGTGCCGAAGCGTTGGCGACCCGCAGGTGCCTTTCGCCGCCGGGCGCCAGATAGATCTTGCCTATTTCAAGCCGTGCCCCGTCGGTCGCCTCCTCCACGACAGGCGCACAGAGGCGGTTCAGCCGCTCGGCAAAGCTGCGCGTGAAGCTCGGAGGCATATGCTGGGTGATGACGGTCGGCGGGCAGTTGGCCGGAAATTTCTGCAGCACGTTGATCAATGCCTCGACGCCGCCGGTGGACGAGCCGATGGCGACGATCTTGCGGCCGACGCGGAAATCGGCAACGGCCGGCGGCGGCGTACGGCTGGCGGCGGGCTTGACATATTGCCGCTGCGAGCGGGCGGCGGCCTTCACCTTCTCCGCCAGGTCGCCGAAGGGGTGCGGCTCGCCCGGGGAGGGCTTTCCGACACAATCGAACGCACCGATTTCCAGCGCGGCGAGCGTCGCATCCGCCCCGCGATGTGTCATTGTGGATACCATGATGACCGGCATGGGCCGCAGCGTCATGATTTTTTCCAGAAAATCGAGGCCGTTCATGTTCGGCATCTCGATATCGAGCGTGACGACATCCGGATTGAGCGCCTTGATCGCAGCGCGTGCTTCAAGAGCATCGCCGGCCTGACCGATGACGTCGACCTCCGGATCGGAGCGCAGTACAGCGGTGATCAGGCCACGCATGGTCGGGGAATCGTCGACCACGAGAACACGGGCAGCGGCGCTCATGACTTTCTCCCCGCGTTTTTACCGAGATAGCGGTAGGTCGTAATGCCGACATTGTCGAAGAGATGTTTCGCCTCGCCGGCAACCCGCTCGGAATGGCCGATATAGAGGTGGCCGCCCTCCTGCAGCTGTCCGGCAAAGCGCGACCAGATCTTCACCTGTGTCGGTTCGTCGAAATAGATGACGACGTTGCGGCAGAAGATGACGTCGAAGGCACCCTTGAGGGGCCACTGCGCCATCAGGTTCAGCTCGTTGTAGGTGATCAGCCGCTTGACGCGATCGTCGATCTGGAACTTGCGTCGCCCCTGAACATCAACATCCTGGAACCATTGCTTGCGCATGGCAGGCGAGATCGTCTCGAGGGCTGCTTCGTCATAGGCGCCTGCGCGGGCCAGACTGAGGATCTTGGGGTCGATATCCGTCGCCAGAATCTTGAAATCGAAGTCCGCGGCATTCGGCATGAGCGCCAGAACCGTCAATGCTATCGAATAGGGCTCCTGCCCGTCGGAACAGGCAGCCGACCAGATCCGCACACGGCCTCCGGCCTTGGCGCGGGCGAGGAGACCAGGCAGAACCTCATCGCGAAGATGATCGAAATGATGATTTTCCCGGAAGAAACGGGTGAAATTGGTCGTCAGATGCGACAGCATCTCGCGCCGTGCAGCGCTTCCCGCCGGAGAGGAAACCAGCAGGCAATAGTCTCTGAAGCCCCGCAGGCCCAGCGCACGAATATGCTTCGACAGCCGTGAATAGACCAGCGACGCCTTGCTTTCGTTGAGGGAAATGCCCGCATCCGCATAGATCATGGCGGCGATCTCGGCGAGATCGCGCCGGGTCAGCGGATATTCGCCGCTGGCCAGGACCTCGTCTGGCGATGCCTTGAGATCTATTGCTCCCATCACGCTCATGCAGCTTCGCTTTCGTTTTCAGGAAACAGGGCTTCCAGTTCGATCAGGCAGATCATGCGGCGCTCGATTGCGACGATGCCGCGCGCGAACTGCCGCTCATGGTCCGAGGAGACTTCCGGTGTCGGTTGGATATTGTCGGTCGTGATCGTCAGTATGTCGGACACGGCGTCGACCAGAAGGCCGACGACCTTTCGCTTGACCTGCGCCACGATGATGACATGCCGCGCAGTCAGTTCCGCACGCTTCATGCCGAGCCGGGCCGAGAGATCGACGATCGGCAGCACCGCGCCACGCAGGTTGATGACGCCAAGCATGTAGGCAGGTGCATGCGGCATCGCTGTAGCCGGTGTCCAGCCGCGAATTTCGCGAACCGACATGATGTCGATGCAAAATTCCTGGTCGCCGATCCGGAAGGCGATCAGCTCGCGGTCTTCCCGGGTCAGGTTCTTGACGGCATAGGACATAGACTTACCCCACCGCTGCGTAAGACATCTCGGCCTTCAGCGACTGGCCACGCGAAGCGCCGACCACCGCATCGACATCGAGGATCAAGGCGACGCGGCCATCGCCGAGGATGGTCGCGGCCGCAATGCCGGGCACATGCGTATAATTGGCTTCAAGGCTCTTGATGACGACCTGACGCTGACCCTGAATGGCATCGACCATGAGCGCACGCTGACCGCCGCCTTCCGATTCGACCAGCAGTGCGACACCCTCGACCGGATTGGCCTGTGTGGCGCGGAAATTCAGGATGCGCCCGACATCGACCAACGGGCAGAAGCTGTTGCGGATCGAGATCAGGCGATGGTTCGCGCCGAAGGAATGGATGGCGGCGGCCTCCGGCTGCAGCGTCTCGACGATCGCGGTCAGCGGCACGACCAGGGTCTGGCCGGCAACCGTCACCACCATGCCGTCGAGGACGGCAAGCGTCAGCGGCAGGCTCATGGTGAAGACCGAGCCCTGCCCCGGCTTGGAGGTGATGTTGATGCGGCCGCCGAGCGCCTGGATCGAGCGCTTGACCACGTCCATGCCGACACCACGTCCCGAGATGTCGGAAATCTTGTCGGCGGTCGAAAAGCCCGGCAGGAAGATCAGGTTGTCGATCTCCTCGTCGGAAAGATTGGCGTCGGCCGCGATCAGATCATTGTCGATGGCCTTCTGGCGCACCTTTTCGCGGTTGATGCCGGCGCCGTCGTCGGCAAGCTCGATCAGGATGCGGCCCGAACGGTGCTTTGCCGTCAGGCGGACGGTGCCTTCCGGGTTCTTGCCGAGCGTCTCGCGCTTTTCAGGGGTTTCGATGCCGTGGTCGACGGCATTGCGGATCATGTGGGTCAGCGGTTCGGCGAGCTTGTCGATGACTGTCTTGTCGACCTCGGTGTTCTCGCCCTCGGTGATCAGACGGATCGACTTGCCCGTCATGTCGGCGATTTCGCGCACGATACGCGACATGCGCTGGAACACCGGCTTCACCGGCTGGGCGCGGATCGCCATGACGCTGTCCTGGATCTCGCGGGTGAGCTGCTGCAGCTCTTCGAGGCCCATGTTGATCGAGGACGTGCCATTGTTGTCGTTTTCGATGACGCTCTGGGACAGCATGGCCTGGTTGATGACGAGCTCACCCACCAGGTTGATCAGTCGATCGACGCGGTCGAGGTCGACGCGAATGGTCTGTCCCGCAGCGGCGGCAGCGCTGTTCTGCGCGGCGGCGGCGTTGGCAGCGGCGGCAGCGGCCAGGGCCGCTTCCTTCTTTTCGACGCGAGCGGCGACAGCGGCAAGCTGGGTAACGTTGCTGGCGGTTTCAGCCGCCGCAACGGCCGCGGCCGCATCGCTCTTCGGCAGCGGTGCTTCCTCGATCGGCTCGGCTTCCGGCTCGGTGCTCTCCTCATCGAGGATGGAAAGATCGAAGGGCACCGGCACCATCGGCAATTCTTCGTTACCGGAAGGCCCGGCGGCATCTTCGACCTGCCGGACATCAAGGTCGCAATCCCATTCGGCAAATTCGAAGACGGTGCGAATGGCATCCTCGCCCTTGTCCGTCTTGATCGAGATCGTCCACTTGAAATAGGCCGCTTCCGGATCGAGTTCGGGAAGACCCGGCAACTCATCTACGTCGCAATAGATGCTCATCTCGCCCAAGCGCGCGAGATCGCGCAGCAGCAGCGTGGCATCGTTGCCCTTGGCGTAGAGATCGGAGCGCGGGCGGAAGCTCACTTCGTATTCCGGTACGGCGCCAGCGGCCTCGTCGGCACCGAAGTCATCATCGAAGCTGAAGGGGATCGGCTGGAAGCCGCTGTCATCCGTCGGCGCGGGCGCGGGTGTGGCGGCCTTCGGAGCCGCCTCGGCGACAACAGCGGCGGATGGTGCCGGCAGGACACCGTGCGCCAGCGCCTCCAGCTCCTTGACCAGGCCCCGGCTGCGCGCCTGATCGACACTGCCGCCGTCGCGGGCGGCATTGGTCAGGTCGGCCAGAACGTCGGCGGCCTTGAGCATGACCTTCAAGACATCCTGAGTCGGCTCCAGCTTGTTGGATCGAACGCAATCGAGCGTGGTCTCGAAGACGTGGGCGAATGCGACCAGATCGTCCAGACCGAAGGCCCCCGCCCCACCCTTGATGGAATGAACAGCTCGGAATACGGCATTGACGGTTTCCGGGTCGCGGTCGCCATCATTCATTTTCAGGAGACCGGATTCCAGTTCGGCGAGTTGCTCTTCGCACTCCTGGAAGAAAATCTCTTTGATTTCGTTCATATCCATGAGGGGTGAATCCTGTTTAAGCGGTTACACGCTCGATGGCATCGATCAGCTTGGCGGGATCGAACGGCTTGACGATCCAGCCGGTCGCACCGGCCTGGCGGGCACGGTTCTTCTTTTCAGCATCGCTCTCGGTCGTCAGCACGAGGATCGGAACGGCGCGGTATTTGTCGTTGCGGCGCACGCCCTCGATGAAGCCGAACCCGTCGAGGCGCGGCATGTTGATGTCGGTGACGATGACGTCCGGGTTGGCTTCTTCCAGAATCTCCAGGCCCTCGACACCGTCTTCGGCCTGAATGGTCTCGAAGCCCGCATTGTTGAGGGTGACGAGAAGCATGTTTCGAATGGTCCGTGAGTCATCCACGGTCAGAACTTTTTTCTTCATTGCCGGATCTCCTTGGCAAGCAGATGGGAGATATCCACCCCGATCACCTGCATCGTTTTCTGAAATGCGTCCGACACCTTGGAGAAAGTGAAGGACAGCTTGTCTTCATTCCACGTCTTGGCAGCGGCCATGATGACCTGAACGCACAGGGCCCCGATCCTCTCGACGCCGGACGCATCAATCACGACATTGCTGCCGCGCAACCCCATCAACTTGCCGCGAAGTGCCGCGGCCTCGTTGAGGTCCAGCACCGCGGCCAGACTGACTGCCTTTTCGCTTTTCCTACTCCGCATCGCTTCATTCCTTAGTTGTCTGAAATCGGGCCTGACGGCCCGCATGCGCATAAAACAGAGACATCAATAGGCATTCCGCTCGCCTCCCAGGCCGATCCTGCGAAGCGGAAAATCGAATTCGGACACATCGTCCTCATCCCGCCGGGCAACGAACTCGTCGCGACCGGGAAGCTGGCGCTGGCGCGCGGCCGCCACCTGCACCGGCGCGGCAGCATGGCGCCGTTCGCGTTCGATGCGGAATTCACGGATCGTCCGGCCAAGCTCGACGACGACGGTCTGCAAATGATCGGCACCTTCGTGCGCGCGGCTTGCAAGGCTTTCCCCCGCAGCGGCGCGTTGGCTGAAGCCCCCGATATCGGTCGTGACCGAATGCAGGCCGACGGCCTGCTCATCGCTGGCCGTCGCGATCCCGGAGATGACGTCATTGATGTCGGTCACCTGGCGAACGATGCTGCCGATCGCGTCCTGCGTACGGCCGACCATCTGCACGCCGGCATCCACCTGTGCCTTGGTGCCGGTCACCAGAACCTTTATCTCGCGGGCGGCATCGGCGGAACGCTGCGCCAGGGCGCGAACTTCCTGCGCGACAACGGCAAAACCGCGACCGCTGTCGCCGGCGCGGGCGGCTTCGATGCCGGCATTCAGGGCGAGCAGATTGGTTTGGAAGGCGATCTCGTCGATGACACCGATGATCTGACCGATCTTTTCGGCCGAGGTCTCGATATCCGACATGGCCGATATGGCCTGGCCGACAATCCGGCCACTGTCTTCCGCAGCCACCCGGGTAGAAGCGGCGGCGCGTTCGGCCGAGCGCGTATTGGCCGCATTGCCACGCACCTGATCGGCCAGTTCAGCGAGCTGCCGCGCGGACGCTGCAAGCCCTTGCGACTGTTCTGCCGAAGCCTCGGCGAAGGATCTGGATGCGCGGGCGATGGCGTCCGTTGCGGTCTCCGCCGCCTGAACACCACCGGACAGAGCGGCAAATTGCTGCTGGATGTCGTCGAGAGCTGCGTTCAGGGCCTCGGCCACTTCCGCATAGGCTTCGGGACAATCCATGGGCAGGCGAACCGTCAGGTCGCGCACGGCAAGACCGTTGACGACTTCCGCAATGAGGTCGGCCGCCTCGGCGCGATCGGCAGCCCGCTGCTCGGCAAGCGCGCGCTGGTGGCCGACACGCAATTCATTGAACCGAAGCGACACCGCAATCTCGACATCCACCATGACGAGGCGAATGACGGCGGCGACGAGCTCGCTCAGTTCCCGGGCACGACGTTTGCTTCCCGGCAGGATGGCGCGGGCGCCCATCTCGTCGATGATGCCGGCAAGCATATGCTCCAGAACCACCCCGTGGCCCGCGACATGCCAGCGCGGATCGAGCCCCATCTTGCTTTCGCTGTCGGAGAGAACCTTGACACGCTCGGCATAGAGACTGTCGAAGCGCGCATCCGTCAGCACGTCCCAATGCGAGGTTTGCAGATCCTGAAGCCGTTGGAGCTGGCTTTCACTCGTAAAATTGCGGGCGGCGTCCGGAAAGCTTTGGAACCGATGGAAGAGATCGCGAAGGCCAGCCTTGAGATGAGCTTCGAGCATCGGTCGGTTGCGGCGCAAGGTTTCGCATTGTCCGGCGTCGAGGCCAGCAAAACGCAAGCGGTCGCGAAGGCTGCCAGCCTGCGCCCTACCTGCCTGATCTGACGGCGAATCCTGCGCCAAAATCGTCCTCGCAACTGCCGCGCGCCCAAGCGCTGGCGAAACCGCTGATGATCCGCGCCGGACGCTATGAGGAGGCGAGAAAGGGGCCCTTAGCCTTCGATCGTGTGATCTAGGCGCTGAAGCTCGCTCGTTCATCAAAGTCTTTTGCGGACCTGTCTGATGAGATGGATACCGGATCTACACGGTACGGCGGGGCGGCTTCATGCCTGGTGAGAACGAGTCACAATTTTCCCATTCCGACGTTCAAGCTCAATGTTTATGGTTAATTCCTTGCCCGAAGGTTAATGACATCACGCCGAGCGTCCTGTTTCGAATAGCCCTAATTTAGCGATGCGCTTCATGAACGTTCAGCCGACTGAAAAAAGCTGCCGATCGCAAGTCACGAGCAAGCTTCATGCCCTACTGCTGAAGGCATAGACACCTTCGATGTCGATACGGAGAGAGCAATGATTGTTCTTGGTTTGACCGCTTCGCTGATGGCCAGCCTGACGCTAGCGGCGTTCATGCTTCTATGCCGCATAGAACAGGCGCGCGGCAAGACCGCATCTCGCGTCCTTTAGGGAAGACCTACCCGGTATCTCGGACGCAAAAATCGGCCGCGGAGCCTTTTGGAGGCGGCGGCAACGGGCGTCTCGCCATCTTTCCCGGCCGTCGGGAGCTAGCATTGAGCTTGATAGTTCCGTATTAAGCCCCACGACCCGGCACCGAGATCCATCAGTCAATGCCCGATACGACCCATTCCCGAACAGACACCCAGAAACTTTCGCTGGGGCTCGGTCTTGCAATCATCTTCGGTGTCACGCTTTGGCGCGTGATCATGTTGCTGCTCAACAGGACGGACCTGTTCGTCGACGAGGCGCAATATTGGTTCTGGGGTCAGAACCTGGACTTCGGCTATTATTCCAAGCCGCCGATGATCGCCTGGGTCATCCGCTTCTTCAACACCATATCGGGATCGGATTCGACATTCTGGATCCGCGTATCGGCGCCGCTCTTTCATCTCGCCACCGCCCTGATGCTGATGCGCACGACACGGCGGCTGATCGACGGAGACGCCGGGCGCGATATCGAGCCCTGGGTCGGCGTGATCTTCATCACCCTGCCTGCCGCCTCGCTCTCGGCCGTGCTGGTATCGACAGACACGATCCAGATCCTGTTCGTGACAATTGCGATCTGGGCTTTTCTCGGCCTCACGAAGCGCTCCTCTGTTCTCGAGGCGCTGATCCTGGGTATCAGCCTCGGCATAGCCTTTCTGACCAAATATTCGGTACTCTTCCTGCTGCCGGGCGTCGGCATCGCCATGCTGACGCTGCGCTCCGCCCGCATCGCCTGGCGCGACGTCGCAATCGCCGCCATTGCGGGCGCCATCGTCGTTGCGCCCAATCTGTGGTGGAACGTCACCCATGGAGCGGCGACCGTGCGCCATACGCAAACCATCGCCCATTGGGGCACGGGCGGCGGCAACGGCGGGCTGCTGAAACATGTGTTGAGCGCACTCGGTTTCGTCGGGGCGCAGTTCGGCGTGGTCGGGCCGGTCGTCTTCTATGCCATGCTGTGGGCCGGGTGGCGGCTGATCCGGGGCCAGAGCGACGACCGGGAAAAGCTGCTGTTCTGGTTTTCCGTTCCGGTGGTGGCCCTGATCACCCTGCAGGCCCTTTTCGCCAAGGCCTATGCCAATTGGGCTGTTACCGCCTATGTCGCCGGCATCATCCTCGCCGTCTGGCTGCTCTATCGGCTGACGAAAAAGGGATTGGTGACCTCATTGATCATCGGTGGCGTCGTTGCCTTCGTCATCCCGATCCTGACTGTCTTCGCCTATGACATCAAGCTGCCCAACGGCGATCTGGTCATGAAGCGCTATATCGGCCGCAGCGCCATCAGCCTGGAAATCGCCGACATCGCAACAATGGCGAAGACACCGGATATCGTCGGCGAAGACCGCGATATTCTCGCCGATCTCTTCTATACGCTGAAGGGCAAGCCGTTCCACATCTATGCGCGCAACTTCGGCGGCTTCCCGAAAAGCTATTACGAGCAGAATTTCTCTCTTCCAGCGACCGTGACCGGCAGCGTGCTCTATGTCTCCGACGATCCGTTCGACTGTGTCGGGGGCCAAGCGGAGCTGATCAAGAGCTGGTCGCCCGATCTCGGTGACATGAAGGGAAAGACGCTCTACGCCTATCGCGTCCCGGCGAGCTGCCTGTCGCCCAAATCCTAGAGCGGTTACGCGTTTCACGGAATCGCCCGACCGCTCTATGCTATTGTTTTTACGCAATTCCGGACGGAAAACCGCTACGCACTTTCCTGGAATTGCTCTAATCGCGAATGACAGGCACGCGCGGGCAAAGCCCCCAGCCGAGACCCGGCATCTCCGTGAAAACGACGCCGCCTTCCTCGAAGGCGAGGCGCAGTTGTGCCTCGGTCGCCCGGTGGATTTCGTGATGGCCGCCTTCATAGTCGCGTATCGTGCTTCGCGATACGCCAGCCTTCTCCGCTATGTCCGATTGAGTCCAATCGAGCAGGCCACGTGCCGCGCGACACAGCGCCGGGGTCAGAATCATTGGTTTCATGCCTTGATTCACGATCAAAAACCAACCATATTGGTCAACATAAACCAAATTATAGCATAATCGCACAGGATTTCCAGCATCGAGGAGACGGCAATGCCACATGACACGCCCTTGATTTCGACCATCGTCATAGGCCTTGTCCTGGCATTCATCCTCGGCGCCATCGCCAACCGGTTCAAACTGCCGCCGCTGGTGGGATATCTCATCGCCGGCGTGCTGGCCGGCCCGCATACGCCGGGCTTCGTTGCCGACCAGAACCTCGCGCCGGAACTGGCGGAAATCGGCGTCATCCTTCTGATGTTCGGCGTCGGCCTGCATTTCTCGCTGAAGGATCTCCTGTCGGTGCGCGGCATCGCCGTTCCCGGCGCAATCGTCCAGATAGGCTTTGCCACCCTGCTCGGCTGGGGCCTCGGCACACTGATGGGATGGCCACTCGGCGGCAGCCTGGTGTTCGGCCTTGCGCTTTCGGTCGCTTCGACGGTTGTGCTTCTGAAAGCCCTGCAGGAGCGGCGGCTGGTCGAGACCGAGCGGGGCAAGATCGCAGTCGGCTGGCTGATCGTCGAAGACCTCGCGATGGTTCTGGCTCTCGTGCTCATTCCGGCCGCGGCCAGCATTTCCGGTAACGGCCACGGCAGCGTCGAACCGCTGTCAGCCGGCTTGAGCCGGCTGCTCGGCCTCGATCTCGGCATCACCGGCATCATCGGGGTGACGCTGCTCAAGGTCGCGGCTTTCGTCGGCCTCATGCTGGTTGTCGGGCGCCGGGTCATTCCCTGGATCCTCCACCGCATCGCTCACACCGGTTCGCGCGAACTTTTCCGCCTCGGCGTCCTCGCCATCGCGCTCGGTGTCGCCTTTGGCGCGGCAAAGCTCTTCGGCGTCTCGCTCGCGCTCGGCGCCTTCTTCGCCGGCATGATCCTTTCGGAAAGCGAGCTCAGCCACAGGGCAGCACAGGAAAGCCTGCCGCTGCGCGATGCCTTCGCCGTGCTCTTCTTCGTTTCCGTCGGCATGCTGTTCGACCCCAATATCCTGATCGATAATCCGCTGCCGTTGCTTGCGACCGTATTCATCATCGTCATCGGCAAATCGGTCGCCTCGTTCGTTATCGTGCTCGCCTTCCGCAAGCCGATGAGTACGGCATTGATCATCTCCGCCAGTCTGGCGCAGATCGGCGAATTCTCCTTTATCCTCGCTGCCCTCGGCGTCGAACTCGGTCTGCTGCCGAGCGAAGGGCGCGACCTCATTCTCGGCGGCGCGATCATCTCGATCATCCTGAACCCTCTTGCCTTCATCGCCTGCGACTGGCTGCGCAAGATGCTGGACGCCAGGCGGCAGGGCGGCGAGACACCCGAAAGCGGAGAGCAGGCGGCTGTGCAGGCCGATAAGGCGGCGACCGTCGAGCCATCGCCCATTCCTGCCGAACAGCCAGCTGCCGCCGAAGTCGATGAAGAGTTGCGCAGGGTCACCATGACCGGTCACGCCGTGCTGATAGGCTATGGCCGGGTCGGCAGCATCGTCGGCGAGAATCTGAAATCGTCTGCTACGCCCTTCGTCGTCATCGAGGATTCCGAAAAGCGGATCGGCGAGCTCAAGCAGGCAGGGATCGAAGCGATCTACGGCAATGCCGCCTCGGCGCTGGTGCTGGGATATGCCAATATCGCCGCAGCCCGCAGCCTGGTCATCGCCATTCCCAACGCATTCGAAGCCTGCAGCATCGCCGAGCAGGCTCGGGCGATCAACCCTCCGCTGCTGATCGTCGCACGGGCGCATTCCGATATCGAGATCGACGTGCTGAAGCAATACGGCGCCGATACCGTCATCATGGGAGAGCGAGAAATCGCGCTTGGCATGGTTGACCGGCTCGCGCAAGTGCATCATGACAGGCCGCACTATGAAGACGCGGAGCGTCCTGATATCATGACCGAACCGCCGGAGCCCGCGCCGGCAAAGGAATGAAGGCATCTTTTACCGTTGAACCCGCTCGAATTCGGCGCCGCCGACAGCGAAGATAAGGACAACAGGACGCACCGCGCCGGAGCGCGCGTGATCGCCTCGCTGTTCCTCGCCTTCTTCGCTTATCTCGGGCTGGCGCTTGGCGGCGGCATCAACCTTGCCGCTCGCTCGGATGCAGATGCGCTTTCTTCCGGTAAGGACAATCAACCCCTTTACCTTTCGCTGCGGGACCCGGTTCGCGGCATGGTGGTCGCCGATCGCACGGCTCTGCCGAAAGCCACCTGGCATGATATTGGGCCCGCGACGCTCGCGACCGCTCCATCGTTCCGACTTCTCATCGATCTCTGGCAGCCGCGCGATCGCAATGACGTCACGCAGCCTGAAATCCTGGCATTTCGCGCCTATCTCGCGCGCGCCCCGCCGGTCGGCCTCATCTGACCGGTTAACGCGCCCTTTGGCGCATTCCCCGACATGACCTACGTCCGCCAGCGGCACCACCGCTGGCATCAGCGTATTTCCAAGGATAATACCCATGCGCACTTCACCATGGCTGGTGGCACTCTACTCGGTGATCATCGTGCTTGGCATTCTCGTTGCCTTGCCGAACGTACTTCCGCAGTCGGCTCTCAGCAAAATCCCAAACTGGCTGCCGCATAGCCAGGTACCGCTCGGCCTCGACCTTCGCGGCGGCTCCTATCTCGTCCTCGAAGTCGACGAGAAGGACCTGACGAATGGCCGGCTGCAATCGCTGCAGCAGGATTCGCGCCGCGTTCTGCGCGACAAGAACATCCAGACCCGCTCGATCATCCGCAACGGCAACCAGGTCGTCGTAACACTCACCGATCCCACGCAAAGCGGCGATGCGGTGACGCAGTTGCAGACGCTTGCCAACACGGTCACCTCGGGCCTCTCCGCCGGCCAGTCAGACCTGACGATCGCCCCGAACGGCGGCACGATCACTATGTCCTTCTCGCAGGCCGGTATCGCCAGCAATGTCGATTCCGCCGTCCAGCAGAGCCTTGAAGTCATCCGCAAGCGCGTCGACCAAGTGGGCGTTGCCGAACCGACCATCCAGCGCGTCGGCCCGAACCGCGTTCTCGTGCAGCTTCCGGGCGCACAGGACCCGTCGCGCCTGCGCGAGCTGCTCGGCTCGACCGCGAAGATGTCCTTCCACCTGCTTGCCGACAATGCCGATCCGAACAATCCCGGTCCCGGCGTCACGATCCTCAAGGATGAGCAGGGCAACAGCTATCCGGTCCTCGACCGTATCGAACTGTCCGGCGACCGCCTGACGGACGCCCGCGTGAGCTTCGATCCGAACACGCATGAGCCGCTCGTCACCTTCCGTTTCGACAGCGCCGGTGCCAACCGCTTTGCCGAAATCACCCGCGAAAATGTCGGCAAGCCTTTCGCCATCGTCCTCGACAACAAGGTGCTGAGTGCACCGAATATTCGTGAGCCGATCACCGGAGGTTCGGGCCAGATCTCCGGCAACTTCACCGCCGACAGCGCTACCACGCTCGCAGCCCTGCTGCGCGCCGGCGCGCTCCCGGCCAAATTGACCGTCATCGAAGAACGCACCGTCGGCGCTGACCTCGGCGCCGATGCGATCCAGAAGGGCATCTATAGCGGCCTGGTAGGCTTCGTCTTGGTTGCCGCCTTCATCTTCGTGCTTTATGGCGCCTGGGGCATTCTCGCGAATTTTGCACTGCTCGTTCACACGATCCTGACCTTCTCGGCCCTGACGCTGGTCGGCGCCACGCTGACGCTGCCCGGCATCGCCGGCATCGTCCTCGGTATCGGCCTTGCGGTTGATGCCAACGTTCTCATCAACGAGCGTATCCGCGAAGAAACCCGCAAGGGCCGCGGCGCCTTCGCCGCCATCGATAACGGCTTCAAGAAGGCTTATTCGACGATTATCGACGGCAATATGACGGCCCTGATCGCGGCCGCCATCCTGTTCTACTTTGGCTCCGGCCCGGTTCGCGGCTTTGCCGTGACCATGGGGCTCGGCCTCATTATCTCGATGTTCACCTCCGTCGCCTTCGTGCGCGTCGTGATGATCGCCATCACCCGTCGCCGCAAGCTGAAGGTGCTCAACATCAGGCCGCTGATCCCCTTCAGCCCCTATGACAGGCACATTCACTTCATGAAGGCCCGCTTCTTTGGCGTCACCGTCTCGGCGATCCTGTCGATCGCCTCGGTGGTGCTATTCATCCATCCAGGCCTCAACTACGGCGTCGATTTCCGCGGCGGCATCCAGATGTCGGTCAAGACCAAGGACGCGGCCGACTTGTCGACGTTCCGCCAGGGGCTGAACACACTCGGCCTCGGCGAAATCTCACTGCAGTCTTTCGGCGACAACAACAGCATCCTTGTCCGCGCCCAGCGCCAGGACGGCGGCGAAGAGGCACAGACAGCAGCGGTGACCAAGCTCAAGGCGGAAATCACCAAGATCGACCCAGCCGCGACCATTGAAGGCACCGATGTCATCGGTCCGAAGGTCTCGGGCGAGCTTGCCTGGGCCGGCATCCTGTCGGTCGTGATCGCCAGCCTGGCGATGCTCGTCTACATCTGGGTGCGGTTCGAATGGCCGTTCGCAGTCGGCGCAATCGTCACGCTGGTGCTCGACGTCACCAAGGCGATCGGCTTCTTCGCGATCACCGGCCTCGATTTCAACCTGACGGCCATCGCCGCGATCCTGACGCTTGTGGGATATTCGGTGAACGACAAGGTCGTGGTCTATGACCGCATGCGTGAAAACATGCGGCTCTACAAGTCGATGCCGCTGCGCGAGATCATCGACAAGTCGATCAACGAGACCCTGGCGCGAAGCCTCTATACCAACGCCACCGCCTTCCTGGCGCTGGTGCCGATGGCGATCTGGGGCGGCAGCGCCGTCTCCAGCTTCGCGATCCCGATGGTGTTCGGCATACTTGTCGCTGGCGCCTCGTCGATCTTCATCGCAGCACCCATCCTGCTCTTCCTCGGCGACTGGCGCCGCCGTCACGCCAAGACAGTTGCCAACGACGAGAAGCCGGCGGACGGCAAGTCCGGCAAGGATAATAAGCAGATCCCCGCCGCGGAATAAGCGGCAGCGCGATTGGAACAGGACATGCCCGGCCTCCGGGCATGTCCACCGGCGTCCACACTGGACACCGGGGCGTTCTTTCCGTCCGGAATTGCGCAAAGCAAAAACATAGAGCGGTTAAGCGATTCAGTGAAACGCCTAGCCGCTCTAAGTCTTTTCCGGAGAAGTCCGGTCGATCACGGACATGATTTCGCGGACACGAGAGCCGCTTCAGCAATCATATCGACAGTGGATATGGAAGCGCTCTCGCCGGCTCCGGCGGGCCGATGGGGCGTGGTACCCTGCCGCGGTGACAGGTAATTCTGCAGGAGGCCACCATAGACGACAGCAACCCTGCCGATTTCCGATTTGGCGGAGGCATGTGCCAAAGCTTTGGGCGAGGCGTGCATGAAGCCGTTCAAAGCACCAAGGCTACTCGCCGATTTGGCTTTTGACGTCGAAGCATCGCTCGCCGATGCGTCCTGAGCGGAATTGTCGGCGTTTTTGCTATTTGCATGGCCACTGCCACTGCCATTGCCATTGCCGTTGCCAGCGCCATTGCCATTGTTGGCGAGAGCAGGAGAAGCGACAAGAACTGCGCCAAGCAGGATTGCGGAGACGGATCACGCGAGGAAATTTGTGTGATGTGTGATAAGCACGTGGTTCTCCCAACCAGACCCCTGCAACTTTCCTTTCATCGCTTCATGACTACGGATATGGCGGGAGATCGAGTCTCTAGATGGACGGCATATGCAATGGCAGCCCGGGTCGCGGCGCCGTTATCTTTTCCACAGCACCATTGTCCTGCTCGCTGACGAGCAAATGCTTGCCGTCGACAGTAAAGGCAATCTTGCCGGGCCGCGCGCCGTTCGTGCGGATATGGCCCGCCATCCTGCCCTCGGTATCGACAAGCGAAATTTCGCCCAATCCGTACATGGCGCAATAGAGCACGCCGCTGCGATCGAAAGCGATGCCGGCCGGCCCGCGCAACGCGTTGACGGTGGGCGATGTCATCGACTGCGCGAACATCTCCTGCCGCCCGCCGACGATCTGCCGATGAATTTTTCCGGTCAGGGTCTCGCTGTAATAGAGCAGCCCGTCGGCGCTGAAGGCGATGCCATTGGCAAGGAGCAAGCCCGCGGCTAGGACCCTGATGACGCGGCCTTCGGCGGGATCGATCTGATAGACGCAGCCATTGTAGGCCGCCTTGAAGAAATCCGGATGAATATGGCCGCCTTCGAGCAGATCGGCGGTGCGGATGCCCGAATCGGTCATGTAGAGCAAGCCGTCAGGCCCGAAAGCGAGATCGTTCGGATGGAGAAACGAGCCGTCCGCGCCACCTTCGATCACCTGCAGCACCCGGCCCTGCGGCGAGAGCCTGACGAGGGAATGCTCTGGGCCGTCGGTTATCCAGAAGCAGCCATCGCCGTCGATCGCAATCCCGGTCGGACGACCACCGATCCGACAAACTTCCCGATGCGCACCGCTAGTGTCGAAAAGCTTCAGACCGCGGCGGGTATGATCCATCTCAACGAGCGCGATGCGCCCATCCGGCAAAGCCACCAGTCCGCCCGGCAGATGCAGCCCAGTGGCGATCGTTTCGTTCATATTCTGAAACCTTCACTCAACGCACTGCTGAAACCCAAAACTCAAGATGAGCGCCATAATGATACATAAGCATGAGGATAGTCCTTTTCGAGCCATGCCTGACCAAATCCGGGTAGGATTCTTGCGCAAAAGATCACATCCCCAGCGAATCCCACAAATCTTGACAGGTTTAGGCAATTCGGAACATCCATAGAACGTCCGGATCATTTCGCCGATTCGATTCGTCGCGGATTTGCGCCTGGCGCGCCCTTCATCCGAGGCATTCAGGAGAGTTCATGAGCGCGGCCTATCTGGAAAAGCTGAACCCGGAGCAGCGACTGGCGGTGGAGCACGGCACAACGGCCGGCGACGGCCATGTCGCAGGGCCACTGCTTGTCATCGCCGGGGCCGGATCCGGCAAGACCAATACGCTTGCTCATCGTGTCGCGCATCTGATCGTCAAGGGCGCCGACCCGCGCCGGATCCTGCTGATGACCTTCTCGCGCCGTGCCGCCGCCGAAATGGGCCGCCGTGTCGAGCGAATCTGCCGCGAGGTGATCGGTGCCAATGCGGGTATTACAGCCGATGCGCTCGCCTGGAGCGGCACGTTTCACGGCATCGGCGCACGTCTTCTGAGAGATTATGCCGAGCAGATCGGGCTCGATCCGGCCTTCACGATCCACGACCGGGAAGACAGCGCCGACCTCATGAACCTCGCGCGCCACGACCTCGGCTTTTCCAAGCTCGAAAGCCGCTTTCCGACCAAGGCGACATGCCTTGCCATCTATTCACGCTCCGTCAATTCGGAAGCACCGCTCGCAGAGATGCTGCGCGACTTCTTCCCATGGTGCGCGACCTGGGAACAACAATTGCGCGATCTCTTCGCCGCCTATGTCGAGGCGAAACAGGCGCAGAATGTGCTCGATTACGACGATCTGCTGCTCTACTGGGCGCATATGCTTCAAGAGCCGCTGATCGCCGAGGATATCGGCGGTCGTTTCGACCATGTGCTCGTCGACGAATACCAGGATACCAACCGGCTGCAATCGTCGATCCTGCTGGCGCTGAAACCGGATGGCCGCGGCCTGACCGTTGTCGGCGACGATGCGCAATCGATCTATTCCTTCCGCGCGGCGACGGTGCGCAACATCCTCGACTTCCCGAAAGCCTTCACGCCCGCTGCCGATATCGTGACGCTCGACCGCAATTACCGCTCGACGCAGCCAATCCTCGCCGCCGCCAATGCTGTCATCGATCTTGCTTCCGAGCGCTTCACCAAGAATCTGCGCACGGAACGGCAGAGCGTCGAGCGACCGCGACTGGTGACGGTGCGCGACGAAAGCGATCAGGCGCGTTATGTCGCCGACGAAGTGCTGGAAAATCGCGAGGGCGGCACCAGGCTCAAACAGCAGGCGGTGCTGTTCCGCACCTCAAGTCATAGCGGGCCGCTGGAAGTGGAGCTTACCCGCCGCAATATCCCCTTCGTCAAATTCGGCGGGCTGAAGTTTCTCGACAGCGCCCATGTGAAGGACATGCTGGCCGCGCTGCGTTTCGCCCAGAACCCACGTGACCGGGTGGCGGGTTTCAGGCTGATGCAGCTTCTGCCCGGCGTCGGCCCCTCCACGGCGCAGCGCGTGCTCGACCAAATCGGCGAACATGCCAATCCG
>Ga0207671_10000514_pt1 | contig 52449 bp, 46 predicted proteins | sample KBSC24metaG_FD_184352 | JGI IMG/M metagenome (GOLD analysis project Ga0207671, IMG submission 184352) | Corn rhizosphere microbial communities from Kellogg Biological Station, Michigan, USA - KBS C2-4 metaG (SPAdes) (version 2) | ecosystem: Host-associated > Plants > Roots > Rhizosphere > Soil... | reverse complement strand
AGAATGGCGAGTCAGGCTTAAAAATGGTGACTGAACTGATGCCCGATATTATCATCAGTGATGTAATGATGCCGGGTATGAGCGGGATAGAATTATGCAACCGCGTAAAAGAAGATCCCAACCTTAGCCATATTCCGGTTATATTGCTGACGGCCATTACAGCTCCCGAAATTAAGCTGAAAGGAATAGAGGGCGGCGCCGATGACTACATCAGTAAGCCTTTTGAAAAGGAAATGCTTATAGCGCGTGTAAAAGGTATACTTAAAACCAGGAATAACCTGCAGCGATACTTTTTTAATGAGATCACGCTGAAACCCAATAATCTTAAAATTTCACAGGAGTATAAAGAATTCCTTCAAAAATGCATTGATATCGTTGAATACCACTTAGGTGATTCTGATTTTAGCATTAAAACCCTGGCTAATGATATCGGCATGAGCCATTCTAATGTCTACCGTAGAATTAAATCCATTTCAGGGCAGTCCGCGAATAGTTTCATACGTTTCATACGTTTAAGGAAAGCAGCCGAATTGTTTTTAACTACAGACAGTACCGTTGCCGAGGCAGCCTACAAAGTTGGGTTTAATGACCTTAAACATTTCCGGGAGCAGTTTAGTAAGTTATTTGGTTTAAACCCATCCGATTATATTAAAAAGTTCCGCAACAACTTCCATAAAGATCAAACCATTAACAATGGTATACTAAAAAAGGACAAAAGCAGTCCGCTTTCTTAAAATAGCTTCAAAAAGCAAATTTCAGGCACTTTTTGCTTAATTACCCCCGGTCAATTGCAGAGTTTACCCCTCACGTATCTCTTAAAAATCATCCAACTTAGTCTCACAATTAACCAATTAGAACCGCTTTATTTTTCAAAACATTACAGACGGTCGGGAGCAGCGTGAAATTTTTGATTTTACGTTTTCCGATGATTTGATGATAGTTCTGACGATAAACGGGAAAAATAAACCAACTAGTAATACATTATGAAATCAAATTTACAAATCACGTATTCGCCGCACAGGAAAAAATTCCCAGGCCGTTTGCGCTTGCTTACTGGTATCGCGATCGCATTTTGCATCTCATGCGTGCAACCCGCACTGGCCTTTGCAGCCAACAAAATTCCAAAAGAAATTGCCAGCGTTCGCATAAGCGGGCAGGTAACAGATGAGAAAGGAGTTTCATTGCCTGGAGTAAGTATTTTACTTAGGGGCACAACTACAGGTGCGCTATCTGACAAGGATGGTAACTTTTCCATCACTGTACCCGATGCATCTTCAGGTGCACTGGTATTTAGCTATGTAGGTTACTTAACTAAGGAAGTGGAGCTAAGTGGCCAAACAGATATTAAGGTTAGCCTACAGATTGATTCCCGCTCCCTTAATGAAATAGTTGTAATAGGATACGGCACACAGAAAAAAGCCACTTTAACAGGGTCAATTTCCGTTATTAAAGGCGCCGATATGGTTAAGAGCCCTCAACCCAACGTGTCTGATTCATTTGCGGGCAGGATATCCGGCGTAATTGCTAATAACGGGTCTGGTGAACCGGGTTATGACGGTTCAAATATTTCAATACGCGGCCTGGCTACAACAGGTAATAATAGTGTACTCATCGTTGTTGATGGTATTCCCGGGCAGATCGGCGGATTAGAGCGCCTTGACCCGAATGATATTGAAAGTGTTTCCGTATTAAAGGATGCTTCCGCAGCTGTTTATGGGAACAGGGCGGCAAATGGTGTTATATTAATCACCACCAAGCATGGTAAATTAGGCAAGGCTGCTGTTTCTTATAGCTTTAACCAGGGCTTTAGCTCACCTACACGCCTGCCAAAACTTGCTAACGCGGCAACTTACGCACAGATAGTTAATGACATTAGCTATTATGATTCACCATCGGGCGGCCTGAACCAGGTTTACAGCAGTGACCAGATCCAAAAATTCAAGGACGGATCAGATCCCCTTAACTATCCAAATACAAACTGGGAAAAAACCGTCTTGAAAAATTATGCGTTGCAGAACCAGCAAAATCTTACCGTTACCGGTGGTTCGGACGATATCAAATATTACACATCTGCAGGTACAACCTACCAGGACGGTCTTTATAAGAACGGCGCGACAAATTACCATCAGTATAATATACGGGCAAATGTTGATGCTACAGTGGCAAAGGGTTTTAAAATAGGATTATCGCTTTCCGGAAGAGAGGAAGATAGACAATATCCAACAACCGGAGCAGGGGATATTTTCCGCTCTATTTATAGATCATATCCAACTTCTGCAGCTTTTTATCCAAACGGATTGCCTACAGCTGGTATCGATCAGTCAAACCCTGGCCTTACCCCAACCAGCATTGGTGGAACTAACAGTAACCCTATACAAACATTTAATGGAATTTTAAGGGCCAGCTATGAAATACCCGGAGTAAAGGGGCTTTCTCTTGATGGGTTCTTCTCAGCAGACAAATCAGGAAACTTTGATAAAGCATTTTACACACCTTATACAGTCTACACTTACAATAGCAGCACGGGTATTTACGCACCAAGTGTTGAAGGCGGTACAAGCGGTAAGGCGTCTTTGTTTGAGTCTCAACTTAACCGGTCGCTGATTACTAAGAACATCAAGTTGAATTATGGAAGGGATTTTGGAAAGCATAATATCAACGCATTTGTTGCTTATGAACAAAGCCAGAACACGTATAATTATTTTTTCGCAAACCGCATCAACTTTCCTACGGCTACTACACCTGAACTTTCAGAAGGCGGTACAGCTGCCAGTGATGCGACCAATGGGGGTAGCAGCAGTGATAACAACGGCATTAATAGCAACTACAATTATAATCGCCGGAGTTTGATCAGCAGGCTTGCCTATAATTATGATGAAAAATACTTACTCGAGGGCCAATTACGGGCTGATGGTTCATCCCTTTTTGCCTCCGGCCATCAATGGGGCTATTTCCCCTCTATATCTGCAGGTTACCGGATATCTAAAGAAAACTGGTTTAGTGACAAAATTAAATTCATAGATGATTTGAAGATCAGGGCTTCTTATGGTGTACTGGGAGATGACAACATTGGCGCTTTCCAGTATTTTGATAATTACTCCTTTAACAATTTTGTTGTACTTGATAATGGTAGTGGTGCGGCAGTTCAGCCAGGTATTGATCTAACCAAGCTTGCCAATCCTGAGATCACTTGGGAAACTGCCAAAAAAACAGATATCGGGATCAATGCAGTTTTCCTGAAAAACTTTACGCTGGAAGCTATATACTTCCGCCAGGTACGGTCAAATATCCTGGAATACCGTAACGGTTCGCTGCCTGCTACTTCAGGTATCGTGAACCCTTATGGCGGTAACCCGTTGGTGCCGGCAGAAAATATCGGCAAAGTAAACAGCGGCGGTTTTGAAGCTACGCTGGGTTACAACCACCCGGGAACTTTTAGCTGGGGCGTAACCGGTAATTTTACCTATGCCAAAAGCAAGATCATTTATATAGATGAGGCCGCCGGCACATTATCTTATCAACGCCAAACAGGTAATGCTTTAAATACCTATTTATTATATAAATCAGTTGGCATTTTCAGAAGCCAATCCCAATTAGATAATACCCCGCATGTTCCCGGCGCACAAGTAGGCGACCTTATTTATAAGGATGTTAATGACGACGGCCAAATCACTGCAGCTGACCAGGAACGTTCAAAATATGGTAACATCCCGCAGATAGTTTACGGGTTGAGCCTGAATGCAGCATACAAAAATTTCGACCTGTCGGTATTATTTGCCGGCCAGGCTGAAGTAAGCCAGTATGTATTACCCGAATCAGGAACCATCGGTAATTATTATAGCTCGTGGGCAGATAATGCCTGGAGCCCAAGCAATCCGAACGGGTCGTATCCAAAGGTTTCTGACAGGGCTTCGAGTGCAGTGAGCGGTGGTTTATATAACAGTACCTTCTGGCTTAATGACGCTTCATTCCTGAGGCTGAAAAATGTTCAGTTGGGTTATTCGTTTTCGTCAGCAATGTTGTCACGCTTGCATGTAAGAGGTGTAAGGCTTTATGTAAGTGCTTTCAACCTGTTTACGTTCACTAAAGTGAAGGATTATGACCCTGAAGGAACCAATGGCAGCGGCCAATACGGCGGCGCCCAATACGGCAGTGGCCAATTCTACCCGGAACAGAAAATAATTAACCTGGGTGCAAACATTAAATTTTAATATTCAGTAATATGAAAACTATAAAATATATAATAGGCTGCCTGGTACTTTGCGGAGTACTCACGTCATCCTGTAAAAAGAATTTCCTATCCGTTAACCCTACAGATAGGGTAACCAGTACTTCAATTTTAACCGACACCTCTCTGTTTGAAGCTTATGTTATTAACCGGTATCTTGGTGTTACACTCCAGTCTAAAGAAGGTGATGGCTCACCTCCGGGATTCGGCAGGGGGTTTGAATATGCCTTGTGGAGTTCGGTTACGGATGAATCCATTTACACTAATAATGATGGCTCCTGGGTACTTCAGCAGGGCCAGTTGGCGGCTGACAACACAGGGATAGCCGGTACGATCTGGGCACGCAGCTATCGGAGCATACGCGAATGTAATTATGCATTAAGCATCATTGATGGACTGCCGTTAAGTGAAGGTCATAAAACCCATCTTCTTGGCGAGCTCGAATTTATCAGGGCGTTCAGGTATCATGACCTTATCCGCAATTACGGAGGAGTAGTATTGATGGGTGATAAGGTAACTGATTTGAATAGTAATTTGCAGGACCCAAGCCTTTTCAACCGGGCTACGCTTGCGGCATCTATAGCTTATGCTACTGCTCAATTAGATGACGCTGCTTCAAAACTTCCCCTGGATAATAGTTCCACCTGGGCTTTGGGCAGAGCTACTAAAGGTGCGGCCCTGGCTGTAAAATCCAGGTTGTTACTTTATGCAGCTAGTCCGTTATATAACGTTGGTACGTGGGCGGATGCTGCTGCAGCTGCCAAAGCAGTTATGGATTTGGGCAAATACAATCTTGACCAGGGTGGATACAGCCAATTGTTTCTAAACCCGAACAGCAATGAAATAATTTTTGAAAGACTTTACTTTCCGAATACCGCGCCCCATACACGTTTGGAAATAGCCAACGGGCCGAATGGTTATAATGGCTGGGGTGGTAATACGCCCTTGCAGAATTTGGTAGATGATTATGAAATGGCCAATGGCAAGCCAATAACGGATGCTTCTTCCGGTTACAATGCCCAGGATCCATATGTTAACCGCGACCCGCGTTTTTATGCTACCATTTTATATAATAAAGCGCCTTACCGGAATAGTACCGTTGATATTTTTTTACCTGGTGGCAAGGATAGTAACCAGGGCCCGTCAAACTGGAATACCAGTCTTACCGGATACTATCTGCGGAAATTTATGAATGATAGCTATCCCATTGATAACCCCTGGAGCGTTGCCGGTGCACAGCCCTGGATCTATTTCAGGTATGCTGAGATCCTGCTAAACTATGCTGAGGCGCAAAATGAAGCAGTTGGGCCAGACGCAAGCGTTTACCAGGCTATTAATGCTGTAAGGGCGCGGGCTTCAGTAAATATGCCGGCTTTAGCAGGATTATCTCAAAGCGAAATGCAAAAGGCAATCAGGTATGAAAGAAGGGTTGAGCTTGCTTTTGAAGAACATCGTTTCTATGATGTGCGGAGGTGGAAAATTGCTTCACAAACCGAAAATGTACCTGCATATGGTGTTGCGGTTACTGTAAGTAGTGGTAGCCCAACTGGTTACAACTATGCACAAAAGGTGGCGCTTACCAGTCGAACGTTTAAGGATCAGGAATACTGGTTGCCTATACCTCTGTCAGAAATTCAGGCATCAAACGGGCAGCTTAAGCAAAACACCGGATACTAAGCAGCATATCAATCATCAGGGTATAAGGGAGTGCTCACAGCTCCCTTATAATCCTTTTTTGGCCAAATTAATATGCAATATTTAAAAAATATGCGATGGATTTGTTTCCTGATTTTATGTGCCGGGGTTTCGATCACAGCGTGTAAAAAAGAAACTGTTCAAAAAAGCACAGTGCCCGCAAAACAGGATACTTTATCTTCAAATGTCGGAACATTCCCCGCTGTGCCCGCTGATTCGCTCAAGGGGGTGAATTGGGCATGCGATGGAGACAATTTCAGCGATGGCATATTGGTTTTAAGCGGCTTAACCTCATCAGATAGTTACGCCACGGTAACTACAAAAGCTACCGCTATACTTTCAGGGATACAAACCAATACCGGGGCTAATACTATCCGTATTCCAGTTAACTATTCCACTGTGTCATCAGCGTGGTGGAACTCTTATACAGGTGTTATTGACGCAGCGGTAAGCAACGGTATGAATGTTATATTGGGTTACTGGGAGGGAGCTTCCTCAAAAGATGGTCAAATCGACAATACTACCCAGTTTTGGTCGATGTGGCAGATTGTTGTAAATAAATACAACAGTAACCCACATGTTTTTTTTGAAATATTTAACGAACCTCATGGCTATACGTTATCAGCCTGGACAGCCATTTGTGCGCAATGGCTCAATACATACCCATCGGTATCACAAGGCCATATCCTGATTGACGGTACTTCTTATGCACAAGATATTACAGGCGTGGGGGCCGACAGCCGTTTTACAAACTGCTTGTTATCGATCCATGACTATACCTTCTTTAGTAACGGTACGCTAACCACCGCTGCACAATGGGAAAGCAGATTAAAGGCTAATGTGGGCAACTACGGAAGCCGGGCGGTACTCACCGAATTTGGCGATACGATGAATAGCGGTATAAATTATACCGGCGCGATAGGCGGCAGTGCCGATAATGCTTACATACAAGGTTTGACTAACGAAGTGAGAGCCCTGGGAATGGGCACCGTTTACTGGCCCGGCATCCGCAATGGTGATAGTTATGCTATTCAATCACTTAGCGGGACCGCAGTAAGTACAACCAACCCATCAGGATTAAGCAGGCTTAAATACGCCTGGGGTGTAGGCACTGGTGGCACCGATGTGTTTTATCCAGGTGCTTATTACCGTTTCCTGAATATTAACAGCAGCGAAGCGCTTGATGTAAACGGGGCCTCTACTGCCAACGGTGCTGCTATTATTCAGTGGCCGCAAAACGGTGGCAATAATCAACAATGGGTAATTAGCGATAACGGGAGTGGCTATTACAAAATAACCAACAGGAACAGTGGCGAGGCACTTGATGTAAACGGCGCAGCTACAACCGTCGGTGCAGGCATTATTCAATGGCCATGGAATGGGGGAAACAACCAGCAGTGGCAGCTTACTTCATTATCAACCGGTATTTATAAAGTTGCCAACCGGAATAGTGGTTTGGTGCTTGATGTAAACAGCGCCTCAACAGCAAACGGTGCCGGTATCATACAATGGACATGGAGCAGCGCGGCTAACCAGGAATGGCAAATCGTTCAACAATAATATAAAAAGGCGTATCACAGCGCAAATAACTGTGATATCATGTTTTTTAAGCATAATGATAAATATTTTTATAAAAAAGGTTATCGCGGTAATTGCGCCCTTAATGCTCTGTTGCGGTTTTGCGAAAAGCCAGGACAGCGTGGTTTTGGTGAATATCGATTTGTCAAAAACATTTCAGCGTATCGATAATTTTGGTGCGTCGGATGCATGGTCGTGCCAGTTCGTTGGCAACTGGCCAAAAGAAAAAAAGAATAAGATTGCTGACTTGCTTTTTAGCAGCGATACGCTCAATGATGGTTCGCCTAAAGGGATCGCGCTTTCTTTATGGCGATTTAATATCGGGGCAGGCAGTGCAGACCAGGCCGAAAAGAGCGGTATTAAAGACGAATGGCGCAGGGCAGAGTCCTTTTTAAACCCCGATGGCAGTTACAACTGGAAAAAGCAGGCCGGACAAATGTGGTTTCTTTCCACTGCCAAAAAGCGCGGTGTTAAGGAATTCCTCGGGTTTGTAAATAGTCCGCCAGTAAATTTTACACTCAACGGCAAGGCTTATGCTACGGCCGGAAAATCAAATATAGCAGCCGATAAGTATGGCGCCTTTGCAGAGTATCTCTCCACGGTTGAAAAAGAGATCAAAAAGCTCAGCGGGATCACCCTGGATTACGTGAGCCCGGTGAATGAACCTCAATGGGATTGGAGCGATGGCGGCCAGGAAGGATGTCCATATAAAAACAGCGAAATTGCCGGATTGGTAAGGTGTATCGATACGAATTTTTCAAGAAAAAATGTTCCGTCAAAAATAGTGGTAGCTGAAGCTGGTAGCCTTGTTTACCTGTTTTCGCCTGTGGATAAACCGGGTAAGGGGAACCAGGTTGATGATTTTTTTAAGCAAGGCTCGCCCGACTATATCGGTGATCTGAAATCTGTAAAGAAAACAATCATGGGTCATAGCTACTTTACAACTTCGCCCATTTCATCAGCCATAAAATCGAGGCAGCTACTTGCTCAAAATATTAATGATGTTAATGGATTGTCTTTTTGGCAATCGGAATATTGCATTCTTGGTAACAACAGCGGTGAAATTGACGGCAACAAGCGCGACCTGGGCATTGATGCAGCTTTATACCTGGCAAAGGTTATTCACACGGATTTAACGGCAGCCAACGCATCGGCCTGGCATTGGTGGACGGCCATTTCGGCATTTGATTATAAAGACGGGCTTATTTATGTAGATAAAAACAAAACCGATGGTAATTACTATGCCAGCAAAATGCTGTGGGCTATGGGAAATTACAGCAGGTTTATCAGGCCGGGTGCAATACGGGTTGACGCGAATATTACAGGAGAATCATCGTTAAAAAATCCATTGCTTATTTCTGCCTTTAAAGATGGAAAGAACCTTACGGTGGTCGCTGTTAACAACAATGACGAAAATGTAATTGTCCGGTTAAATACGGGCGGCAATAAAATTGCAAACGCCCGGATATTTATAACATCTGCGTCGGCAGACCTGCATGCGGAAACTCCTAATGTTGCAGGCAGCGCAGTTTCGATTAAGGCCAGGTCAATCACTACTCTAACCGGAATTATTCAATAGAATACTCAGTAATACTTTTATATTATATATCACTACCTAACATGACTATTAAAAAAGCACTGCTATTATCTTTTATTCTTCTTTTAAATTTTGCCCTTAAAGCACAAAATGCGACTCACTCTTTCACATTGAGTGATTCATCGTTTATGCTGGATGGGAAGCCATTTCAAATGATCTCCGGTGAAATGCATTATCCACGCGTACCCCGGGAGGCTTGGCGTGCCCGGATGAAAATGGCAAAAGCTATGGGCCTGAATACGATAGGTACCTATGTGTTCTGGAATTTGCATGAACCCCAGAAAGGCAAGTTTGATTTCAGCGGGAATAACGATGTGGCGGAATTCGTTAAAATAGCAAAGGAAGAAGGATTGTGGGTGATACTAAGGCCAAGCCCATATGTATGCGCCGAATGGGAATTCGGAGGTTATCCCTATTGGTTGCAAAATGAAAAGGGGTTGGTGGTACGCAGTAAAGAAGAAAAATACCTGAAAGAATATGAAACCTACATTAAAGCAATTGGCAAGCAACTGGCCCCATTGCAGGTCAATCATGGTGGTAATATTTTAATGGTGCAAATTGAAAACGAATACGGCTCTTACGGTAGTGATAAGGAATACTTGGCTATTAATCAGCGGTTATTTAAGGAAGCTGGTTTTGACGGTTTGTTATATACCTGCGACCCCCCGGCAGCAATTGCAAACGGTCACTTGCCCGGACTGTTGCCTGCCATTAATGCAATTGATGATCCATTAAAGGTAAAAAAGCTGATCAGTGAAAACCATGACGGCAAAGGACCATTTTATATTGCCGAATGGTATCCTGCCTGGTTCGACTGGTGGGGAACGGCACATCATACACTTTCTGCCGAACTTTACGCACGCAAATTAGACATTGTTTTATCAGCCGGAATATCCATAAACATGTACATGTTTCATGGCGGTACTACACGCGGGTTTATGAATGGCGCCAATTTTAACGATCAAAACCCATTTGAGCCGCAAACAAGCAGTTACGATTATAACGCGCCTTTGGACGAAGCCGGTAACCCGACAAGAAAGTTCATGCTATTCAGGCAGGCGATCTCAAAACATTTACCTTCCGGTCAAACGTTGCCCCCGGTACCACCCGCTAAGACCACGATCGCAATAAATAATATTAAGTTAGATCAGGCAGCCGGAATATTGGACATTTTACCCAAACCCGTTGTTAATAAAATACCTTTAACTTTTGAAGATCTGAACCAAGATTATGGGTTTGTATTATATCATAGCATCATAACCGGTGGCAAAACCGGCATACTTAAGCTTAATGAATTGCGTGATTATGCTGTTATCATGATAAACGGCAAACGGGTTGGTATACTTGATCGCCGGCATAACCAGGATAGTATCAAACTTACTTTGCCTGCGGGCAAGGTCAGACTGGATATTTTGGTCGAAAACCTGGGCCGTATAAATTTTGGGCCATACTTACTTAAAAATAAAAAGGGGATAACAGAAGCGGTAACGTTTGATAATAAAAATGTTGACAACTGGGCCATGTACCGTTTGCCATTTAACCAGGTTAGTGGCCTTGCTTACAAAAAAACTGAAAAAGCTATCAATACACCTTTAGTCAGAAAAGGCACTTTCCATCTTTCAATAGTTGCGGACACTTATTTGGATATGAGCAAATGGGGGAAGGGCGTGGTTTGGGTGAATGGGCATAATTTAGGCAGGTACTGGTCGGTGGGTCCGCAGCAAACACTTTATTTGCCTGCCGAGTGGCTTAAAAAAGGCAATAATGATATTGTAGTACTTGAATTGCTAAAAAGCGATAAAAATACCCTGAGCAGTCGTAAAACAGCTTTGCTGGACAAATTGCAATAACTGAAGACGGTATCATGATGGAAGTTTTTGTGGATCAACCGTAAGGTTAATTGAGTGATCGTTTTCTTTTTATAAAACCCAAACCTGTTTATTCCGAAAATCAGGTTGTAAAAATCCGTTGTTAATTATAAATCGCCGGAGGGTAAAGAAATCTTGAATATTTATAATTTTGCTCAAAGACCTTTTGACTTTCAAAACGGTTAATGGTATTAATTGACATCATCAATGGAAGCTAAAGAAATATTAAAGGCTCATGTGGCTAAAATGGCGATATTGACTGATGAGCAGTTTGAATATTTCTTTTCGCATTTTAAATACCAATCATTTAAAAAGGGCCAGTCGATTATAACAGCGGGCGACCCGGTAAATTGTGAATATTTTGTACTTTCCGGTTGCCTGAAAAGCTTCTATATCAATGATGAACTGAAGATGTTTATTCTTCAGTTCGCTATGCCTACCTGGTGGGCATCTGATTTCAACGCGCTTTATAATCATACCCAAGCGACCATTAACATAGACTGTATCACTGACGCAGAGGTGCTGTGCCTGGCGAACGGTGACCGGGAGAAACTTTGCAACGAGATTCACCAGGTGGAGCATTTTTTTAGATGGCGTACCAATAAAGGATACGTGGCTGCTCAAAAAAGGCTGCTGTCATTTATGAATAATGACGCCAAACACCGGTATGAAGAACTTTTAAAGCTTTATCCTGAACTCTATAATGTTGTGCCGAAAAACCTGATCGCAGCCTATCTGGGTGTTTCAAGAGAAACTCTGAGCCGCCTTTACCACAACTAAATTGAAGGAATAGTCATGTAAAAGCAATAAAAATTAAAGAGGTAGAAATAAATTTGCCTACCTGCATGTAGGTATATACATTTGCCCTGTCATTATAATTTATCGGGCAATGAGCACAAGAGACAAGATACTGGATTTAGGAAAGAATTATATGCAGGCTATAGGCTATCATTCATTTAACTATAAAATGATTGCCACCGAGCTTAATATCAAGAATGCTTCCATCCATCATTATTTCCCTTCAAAGGAGGATCTGGCTTTAGCCGTTATTGAAAAAGACCGACAAGATTTTAATGCTTTTGCGAAAAATTTAACCTTTCAAACCCCAACAGAAAGAGCGGAAGCCATGTTAAACCTTTATACCCATTATTTTAACGATGGTAAAAAACTTTGCGTGATCAGCACTTTTGAAATATCCTTTAATGATGCTTCTGAGCCGATCCGTAAAGCTTCAAGCGCATACTGTACAGTGGTAACCAAATGGCTCGCAGATGTTTTTAACGAGGGGTTGCAATCAAAAGAATTCATGTTTAAAGGGAGTGCGGAAGAAATGGCGGCGATGTGGATGGCTGGCCTTCCCGGTTCCCTGCTAATTGGGCGAATGATCGGGACAGATTATTTTCACCAGGTAATTAATCGTTTGAGAAATTCATTAAAGGAGGAATAAAAAAATTTGATTCAATTATATACTTACATGTAGGTAGGTACAATCATATCCAAATATCACCTTAATACTGACAACACAGAATACACAACAATACATTCATTATAAACAGAACAATTAAAAAACAAACAATGGAAACGAACAAAACAGGAGATGCCGCAAATACATCAAAAGTATTTTTAATAACAGGCGCTTCGCGCGGGTTTGGTAAACTATGGGCCGAGGCATTTTTAAAACGCGGCGACAAGGTAGCTGCAACCGCAAGGAACCTGGATCATCTTAATGACCTGGTAGAGAAGTATGGTGATGCCGTGCTTCCTATAAAATTAGATGTAAACAGCCGGGAGGAAAGCTTCCAGGCAGTTAAACAGGCCAAAGATCATTTCGGAAGAATTGATGTATTGATCAACAATGCCGGCTACGGCTTATTTGGTGCGATAGAAGAAACTACCGAGCAGGAAGCAAGAGAGCAGATCGAGACTAACTTTTTTGGGGTACTCTGGGTAACGCAGGCGGTACTTCCGGTCATGAGGGAACAAAAAAGCGGTCACATCATACAGGTTTCCAGCTTCCTGGGTTTGATAACACTACCAGTGCTCGGACTATATAATGCATCCAAATTTGCGGTTGAAGGACTGACTGAAACACTGGCAACTGAAGTGGCTGGCTTTGGCATCAAAGTTTCTTTGATAGAGCCAAATGGCTTTTCAACGGACTGGGCCGGTGCATCAGCTATTCAGACAGAACAAACGGAAGTTTATGCTCCGTTGAAAAAGGCTTTCCTTGAAGGCGCTACACCTGATACCTGGGGTAAACCAGAGGCCACAGTTGACGCTGTTATCAAACTCGTTGATTCAGCTAGTCCTCCTTTGAGATTGCTTTTAGGCAAAATAGCCTATCCGGCAGTTAAGCAAAATTACGAAAATCGTTTGGCCAGCTTCGCAGAATGGAAAGATGTTTCTGATGCGGCACATGGTAAGTAATTTATGCAAGTGCTTTATCGAAGCAGCTGAAAAACATGAGAAGCATAATTCGTAGTTTTTAAATGATCCGCATGTCACAATAATGGCATGCGGATCATTTTATTTTACGCATTTCGGTTTCAACTGTTTCAGGGAAACGGCAAAATGAGGTTTTGAAAAGCGCAGAAAAGTGAAAATTTGACGTGGTTTTAGTCCCTGTCGCGACTCAATTTGGCGATTATTAGCGGGTTTTCGGTTAGCACGGCTGTTTCGCGGCGGCGCTTTACAATATGCGTAGCAGCAAACAATGCCTCGCGGAATGATATCTCCGAGGCCTCGTTTTTTCCGGCAATATCATAGGCTGTACCATGATCGGGTGAGGTGCGCACAAAGTTCAGGCCGGCAGTGAAATTAACCCCCGATTCAAAAGCGATCTGTTTGAAAGGGATCAAGCCCTGGTCGTGGTACATCGCGAGCACGGCATCAAACTGCATATAAGCGCCATTGGCGAAGAAACCGTCAGCCGGATAAGGGCCGAATGCCATAATATCATTATTCCTTGCTTCTTCAATGGCCGGTATGACGGTGTCTTTTTCTTCCGATCCGATAAGGCCGTTATCACCCGCATGGGGGTTCAGGCCTAAAACGGCTATCCTTGGTTTGCGTATCCAAAAGTCCTGGCGTAGGCTTGTATCCATCAGTTTAAGCTTGGCCAATATCTTTTCGGTAGTAACGGTTTCAGCCACCTTATTCAATGGGATATGTCCTGTTACTACACCCACACGAAGGGTATCGCTTACCAAAAACATCAGCGATTCAGCAGCGCCTGCCCGTTCCTGAAGATATTCGGTATGCCCTGGGAAGCGGAATTCGTCGCTTTGGATATTGTCCTTGTTAATAGGCGCGGTAACCAGCGCGTCAATGTCACCATTAACCAGGTCGGTGGTTGCGCGTTGCAGGGATAACAAAGCATATTTGCCGCCGATCTCGTTGATGGTGCCGAGGTCTATTTTCACATCTTCTTCCCAGCAATTGATCATGTTGGCTTTCCTTGGCTGGGCGTGTGACGGATGATTGATCACATGAAAATTCAGTTCACCTGCATTGATAGCACGGCGATGAAACGAGGCGACCTTGGTGTGGCCATAAACAATGGGTGTGCAGTAATCATAGATATGGTTATCAATAAGCGTTTTGATAATGATCTCCAGCCCAATCCCGTTTACGTCGCCTATACTGATACCTATTTTAAGTTTATCGCTCATTGTGTTATGATTATTCACGTAGTGTTCATTTTTTATTGGTGTTTATGAGACAGCTACGCTTAGTTTCACCGATTTATTTTTGATTTCACTGATGGTATAACATTACAACTTTGCAACCTTTCAACTTTCCAACAACGAAGCCCAAACATACAAATAAAAGATTTTAGGTTTATAATTCCAGACTAAAGGACAAATATGACGTAATTTGCGCAAATAATTGAATGAAATAATGTCGTTGGTAAGAGCAAAAAAACACCTGGGTCAGCATTTTCTTACTGATAAAAATATAGCCGCCAAGATAGTTGACAGTCTGCGGCCCGAAAATAAGTACAGCCAGGTGCTTGAGGTCGGTCCCGGCATGGGGATTTTATCCGATTTCCTGCTGCAAAAACCTGAGCTGCAAACTTACCTGATCGATATCGATACTGAATCCTACCAGTTTCTCCAAAAAAAATACCCGCAATTGGGCGAGCGGCTGATCAACAATGATTTTTTAGAGATGGATTTTAGCGCTGTCTTTAAGGAGCCATTCGGCATTATCGGCAATTTCCCCTACAATATTTCATCGCAGATATTGTTTAAGGTGCTGGATAACCGGCAGCAGGTGGTTGAAGTGGTAGGCATGTTCCAAAAAGAAGTTGCCGAGCGTTGTTCGGCTAAAGCAGGTAGCAAGGAGTATGGTATCCTTAGTGTTTTTTTGCAGGCTTATTATAAAGTAGAATATTTGTTTACGGTAAAGGCGGGCGTTTTTAATCCGCCGCCAAAGGTGCTGTCGGCAGTGATCAGGCTTACCCGTAATGAAACCGGGGAATTGGATTGTGATGAAAAACTTTTCTGGCAGGTAGTAAAAGCCGGGTTTAATCAGCGGCGTAAGACATTAAGAAATGCACTATCCTCATTGATCAATAAAGAGAAAATGACCGATGAGCCGATGCTTGACCTACGCGCGGAAAGATTAAGTGTAGGGGATTTTGTTAATTTGACTAATAGGATCGTTGCGAACAGATGAAGAATGTTTTACTTTTAATTGGATTTGCTTTCATTTTTCAATATGGCTTTGCTCAACAAAAATCAATCACCGATTATCGCAATATCCTCACTACAAAAAAGGTTGTAATTAAATATCAGACCCAAACTGACAGCCTGATGATCCCTGTGGTGTCCGATAAATACCCCGGATTAAAGAAAGCGCTATGTGATACCAGTTTATTTTTTGGCGACCGTTTGGATACTGTGATAAGCCGCTATCAAAATAACGGCACGGGGATCACGTCATTTAATTATGGCATCACCTATATCAATAAAGATGTGGTATCACTACGATTATATTATGAAACCATGGGCGCTTATCCGGATGAAGAAAAACAATCACTTACATTAGATATATATACCGGCAAAGCCCATCTGCTTACCTCGGAAATAAATTCCGCAGGTTTAAATTGGATATATACCAGTTACAAGAAACTGTTAAAAAAGCGCATCGCTCAAGATAAAAGTGGTATTGAAGCCGCCAGGGAGAATAAAAAAGAGAAGAGTAATGAAATGGACGGCTATGTCGGACAGGATGTAAATACAGATGATATTTACCAGGATCTGGATCAATCCGTAGAGGATATAACAATGGAAAGATTATTGAGTAACTATATATTTACAGATAAGGGGGTAATTATTACTACTGAACCCACCCTGGCTCATGCAGTCAGAAATTTTGAGCCGGAGCGGGATTGGCTTATCCCTTACAAAAAGTTAAAACCATTTATATTAGCAGGCGCAATTGTGTTGAAATCCAGGTAGCTGTCAGTAAGGGAAATACAACGGAATGGACTACTTCGTTGTCCTCGATGTGTAGCCATCTAACTGATCGTTCTGCCCCCGGGTGTACCATCCATCTTTTATAAAGTAATAAAACTCTTTCCCTAAAATAATCACTGGAAAATCACCCCTGATATTTTGTTTAGTTTTGTTATGTCGTCCATTATGATATAGCTTGAAGGTGCCATACAAATCATCTTTTACACAGTAAAAAACATTTTTGTCTGCATCAAAACTCAAAATACTCATATTGTCATAATTATAATTCCCGTCGGGTTCAGACGTTGATTTCACGTAATCGTGAACATTTACATTTAGTTTATAGTTGCTTTTGCTGTTTCCGCTTAAAGTCACTTTTATATTGTAATTGCTACGATAATGGAATTTTTTAGAATCGATCATATAACTTGTTTCAGAATCCATATGCCTTAAAACATGCATCGCTTCATATAACTTATTTTTATCTATACATAGGATAATCATGTTACCCAAACTCAAATCTGACCCGCCTCTAACCCCATAGTCTAACTCAATAAAATTATCATTTAACACATGGATATCCGCCGGAGTACCCCAGTAATCGATTATACTTATCGTATCCTTCAAACAACTCATTCTGAGAATATGCTTCGGATAATCGGGCACGATATGAATCTTTTGATTTTGACCATCAAGTGATTTAATATCATAAGTTTTAGTATCCTTTTTACTGTACTCATCTTGCGCTGTCTTTACTTGATCCTGGGTAAACACAGCATTTATAAGCATAGTTAAGACAAAACAGGGGATCAAGGTTATAGGCTTATACATCGGATGAAATTTATACCATAAATTTAATTGAATTTGCAGTCGTTTTCATTAATTCACTTTAATATTCCTTTCGTATCAATATGTTTGTAACCTGAATGAAAAAGAATATATTAATTGTCGATGATATCCACCCCATCTTTATCCAACAATCGGAGACTTTGGGTTATCATTGCGACTATGAGCCTACCATCAAACCTGAACAGGCGTATGAGGTCATTGGCGGGTATGAAGGGCTGGTGATCCGCTCAAAATTCCTGGTTGACAGGAAGGTGCTGGATATTGCCACGAACTTGCGGTTTATTTGCCGTGCGGGTGCAGGCATGGATAATATCGATGAGGCTTATGCCAAAGAAAAGGGTGTCGTATTAATTAACGCGCCAGAGGGCAATATGGATGCAGTAGGCGAACATGCCGTAGGGTTATTGCTTAGCCTGATGAATAATTTTAACCGTGCTGATGCAGAGGTGAGGGCAGGAATTTGGAAGCGTGAAGCTAACAGGGGATATGAATTGAAGGGCAAAACTGTAGGGATCATCGGTTACGGTTTTATGGGACATAGTTTTGCCAGCAAGCTTTCGGGCTTTGGGGTAAATGTCATCGCTTATGACAAATATAAAACCGGGTTCAGCGATCAGTATGTTCGTGAGGTAAGCATGGAGGAAATTGTGAAGCACAGTGATGTAGTAAGTTTCCACGTGCCATTGACTGCCGAAACCAATGGATTGGTGAACGACGAATACCTGTTCCATTTCAAAAAACCCATCTTTTTACTCAATACTTCGCGCGGAAAAGTGGTGAAAACGCAGGCAGTGCTGAATGGTATTAAACAGGGTAAAATATTAGGCGCCGGGCTTGATGTGCTCGAAGTAGAAAAGTTTCCGGCGCTAGGCGAACAGAAATGGTTTGAAGAATTGAAGCAATCGGGCAAAGTGATCCTTACGCCGCACGTGGCCGGCTGGACCTTTGATTCCTATAGGCGAATAAGCGAGGTAATGGCCGAAAAATTGAGCAAGCTGAGTTTTTGAGGTTTGAATACCGGGTCAAATTTAATCGGCTAAAATATTTTGATATTAAAACTTAATTCACTTATCTTCGTTTTACTGTGAAACAAGACTATGTAGGCACCGGCCCATATAGTCTTGTTTGTTTTTAAAGCAGATGCGTCCTTCTTCATGAGAAGGGCGGTTTTTTTTGGTACCGATTATAAAATAATTTATTAAGACGAGGTGATTTATGGCAGATGTAGCATACTATACCAAAGATGGTTTAGAGAAGTTAAAAGAGGAATTACAACAATTAAAAACAACAGGCAGATCAAATATATCTAAAGCAATTGCCGAGGCAAGGGATAAAGGCGATCTTTCTGAAAACGCAGAATATGACGCCGCAAAAGAAGCACAAGGACTGCACGAGGCCAAGATTTCGCAAATGCAGGAATTGCTGGCCAATGCGCGTTTACTTGATGAGTCAAAACTTGACGCGTCAAAAGTGCTGGCTTTGTCCATTGTTAAAATAAGAAACGTAAAAAACGGCGCTACCATGAGCTACCAGCTGGTATCTGAAAGCGAAGCCGATCTGAAATCAGGTAAGATATCTGTAGCCTCGCCGATTGCCAAAGGTTTATTAGGCAAAAAAGTAGGCGAAACAACCGAAATTACTGTACCCGCCGGTAAAATGGAATTTGAGATACTGGAGATAAGTCGTTAGTTGATTGAGTTGAATGGTTGATTGAGTTAAGTAGTTAAACTTTTCAAAACCTAATCAACCATTCAACTCAATCCAACTTAATCAACCATAACATGAGCATTTTCTCAAAAATAGTAGCCGGTGAAATTCCCGCATATAAAGTAGCTGAAACGGATCAGTTTTTGGCCTTTTTGGATATCAGTCCGCTTGCCGAAGGACATGTGCTGGTGATCCCTAAAAAGGAAGTGGATTATATCTTCGATATCGATGATGAAACCTATACCGGTCTGCAAATCTTCGCCAAAATCGTGGCGACCGGCTTGCGTAAAGCAATATCCTGCAAAAGAATAGGGGTTGCCGTGATCGGGTTGGAAGTACCGCATGCCCACATACACCTGATCCCGATGAACAGCGTGAGCGATCTTAACTTTTCGCGGACAAAAATGAGCTTTACCCCCGAGCAACTGGCGGCAACGGCTGAGAAGATCCGGGCAGCCTTGGCAAGCGTGTAATAAATCAATTTTATTTAGGAAAACTGAATTTCCCCATCAAAACGGCGGGGTTATTTCCGATAGCAATAGGCTCGCTGGATAATGCTTCATTGCCTAATAATGCGAACAGGATAGCTTCTTTCGCGTCCGGGTCTATTCCCAAACTTCCCGTATCGGCAATAATGGCTTTTGGCAACAGGTGTTTCAGGCAGTTGATCACAAAGGGGTTTCTTGCACCGCCGCCGCTTGTAAATATCTTGCTGTCAACCGGTAAGTTGGCTGAAATGAACGCGGCGATAGATCTTGCCGTGAACGCGCTTAAAGTACTGATGATATCTTCCCGGCTAATATCTGTAATGCCTGATACCTGTTTTGCATCCTCCACGTAAGTAAGATTAAATAGTTCCGGGCCGGTAGTTTTTGGCGCTTTTTCTTTGAAAAAGGGATGATCGAGCAGTGTATCCAATAGTTTATCATTTACCAAACCCGATAGGGCGATTTTTGAGTCCTTATCATAAGGCTGGTTAAAATATTCGCGACACGCCGCATCGATCAGCGTATTACCGGGGCCGATATCAGTACATACTACTTTGTGATGATCGCCGTCCGCAGGCAGGTAGGTCAGGTTGGCGATGCCGCCGATGTTGAGTAATAACCTGTCCTCGCCGGGTTTACTGCCCAGCAGCACATCTCCATATAAAGCCAAAGGCGCACCCTCGCCACCTGCGGCGATATGTTTTTGCCTGAAATCGCTGATGGTCAATATTCCTGTTTTAACAGCGAGATGATCGCCGTCGCCGATCTGTAAAGTGGCGTTTGGATATTCGGCCTGCTGATGTAAGCTTTTTGGTGCATGATAAATGGTTTGTCCGTGACTGGCAATAAAATCGACATCTGCGGCTTTAACGTTCCATTTTTCGAGCGCCTGTAAAACCAGTTCGCCATGAAAGGTGCCGATATAGGCATTTAGCAAAGTGATCTTTTCCAGGTCGACCAGCCGGCGGGAAAATACTTCGTGCACCTCATTTTTGAAATGATCCTGGTAGGGGATTGTGGTAAACTGAAGCAGCTCGAATTTGGTATTCAATCCGCTACCCATAAACCCGCATAGCGCAATATCCAAACCATCCAACGATGTGCCCGACATTAAACCAATGCCCAATTTCGCCGGCTTTTGGGCGATGTTGAACAGGTTTTGAAGATTTTGATTTAAAGCAGGCATCGGGCAGATAAAAGTTAAAATGAAATTAGCTTTCTATAAGCAAACATATCTAATATATTTGTTTAAAACCCCATTACAATATCAATTTAAACCCTGACATGGCTCGATTAAATTTATTAGAAGAGACCCGGTATGAGAAACTGCCGGTGAGTGTATATCCCGATCAGAAAGTAGCCTCGCTGGCGGTAGCCCGGCGGATAGCCGATCTGATCATTGCCAAACAGAAAAGCGGTGAAAAAGCCGTGCTGGGACTGGCCACGGGCGTCACCCCGATCGGTGTGTATGCCGAGCTGGTTCGCTTGTATAAAGAAGAAAGCTTAAGCTTTGCTAATGTGATCACCTTTAATTTGGATGAATACTATCCCATGAAGCCGAAGGCCGCCCAAAGCTATGTCACCTTCATGAATGAGAATTTATTTAATCATATCGATATTGATAAGAAGAATGTGCATATCCCCGATGGAACTTTAGCTAAGGATGATGTGGTGGGCTTTTGTTTAGAATATGAAAAGAAGATCAGTGCTCTTGGTGGACTGGATCTGCAGATCTTAGGTATAGGCCGTACGGGGCACATCGGCTTTAACGAGCCGGGCTCGGCGCCTAATTCAGGTACCCGTTTGGTGACTTTAGACGACCTGACCCGTAATGATGCCTCGCGTGATTTCGGTGGTAAGCAGAATGTTCCTACCAAAGCCATTACCATGGGGATCGGTACCATCTTCAAAGCAAGGGAGATCATCCTGATGGCCTGGAGCGGAAAGAAGGCCCCCATCATTAAAAAGGCTGTGGAAGGCGAGATCTCCGGTGAAGTGCCGGCTACTTATTTACAACTATCCGATCATGTGGAATTTATCCTTGATGCCGATGCCGCATCCGACCTGACCAGGTTTAATACCCCCTGGTTAGTAAAAGATTGTGTATGGGATAACCTGTTAAAAAAGAAAGCCGTGATCTGGTTAGCTGATCTGTTAGGCAAACCGGTTCTTAAACTCACCGAAGAAGATTACAACAATCATGGCATGGCACAGTTAGCCGTAGAGCAGGGACCTGTTTATAACATCAATATCGACATTTTTAATCAAATGCAGCATACTATCACCGGCTGGCCGGGTGGTAAGCCGGATGCGGATGACAGTCAAAGACCAGAGCGGGCACTTCCTGCACAGAAAAGATCTATCATCTTCTCTCCGCACCCGGATGATGATGTGATCTCCATGGGTGGTACGTTTATCAGATTAGTAGACCAGGGGCATGACGTACATGTGGCTTACCAGACCTCGGGTAATACGGCTGTCTGGGATGATGATGTGCTTCGCTACATGGAATTCGCCATAGACTTTAACCACAGCATCGGTGATGGCAATGATCATTTGAAAAAGCTGTATGAAGACATGCGAAGCTTTTTCGCTACCAAGCAGCCTAACCAGATCGATACCATCGAGATCCGGGATGTAAAAGGTTTCATAAGGAAGACGGAAGCTATCTCAGGTGCACGTTATGCCGGACTCGATGACGACCATATTCATTTCCAGGCTTTGCCTTTTTACGAAACAGGGAAAACCAAGAAGAACTCGGTAGGCGAGGATGATATTATCCTAACGATGGAGCTGTTACAAAAAGTAAAGCCGCAGCAGGTTTTTGTAGCGGGCGACTTTGCCGATCCGCATGGTACCCACCTGGTGTGTTTCAACATCGTGATCGCGGCATTAAGAAAACTGAGAGAAACAGAAGACTGGGTGAAGAACTGCTGGGTATGGATGTACCGCGGCGCCTGGAAGGAGTTCGAAACCTATGAGATCGAGATGGCCGTACCGTTATCTCCGCAGGAGGTGTTGCGCAAGCGTAATGCGATCTTTAAGCATCAGTCGCAAAAGGACCGCGCTGTTTTTCCCGGTGATGACGCACGCGAGTTTTGGGTAAGGGCTGAAGATCGTAACCGCGAAACTGCACAGGCGTACGACAGGCTCGGGCTCGCGGAATACCAGGCTATGGAGGCCTTTGTCAGGTATAAATATTAAACATTCTCGTAGAGACGCAAATCTTGCGTCTCTACATTACATATTAAAAATGACAGAAATCACTACTAATCCTTCTGTACTCAAAAAACGCCTTCTCTCCCTCGATGTATTCCGTGGTATTACCATAGCTACCATGATTTTAGTAAATGATCCCGGCGATTGGGGCCATATCTACGCACCACTAGAGCATTCCAAGTGGAACGGTTGTACGCCTACCGACCTGGTGTTTCCTTTCTTCCTGTTTATGGTGGGGGTATCTATTGTGTATGCTACCGAAAGCAGGAAAGAAGTGGGTGCCGATCATGGGAAGCTGATCGGGCATGCTTTTAAGCGGATGGTTATTCTATTGCTGATCAATTATGGGATGTCGTTCATATTTCATCCCGACCTTTCACATCTTCGTTTTCCCGGTGTGTTGCCACGTATAGCGGTAGTGTATTTTATCTGCACAATTATCTATATCAAAACATCACAAAAAACCCGCGACTGGCTGTTTGCTATCGCGCTGATCGGCTATTATATCATCATGAATTTTATACCGGAGCCGGGCGTCGGCTATGCCAACCTGGAACCGACAACCAATATGGGTGCCTGGCTTGATCGGCTGGTATTTGGATCAAACCATCTCTGGAGCCAGTCCAAAACCTGGGACCCGGAAGGAATATTGGGTACCCTGCCTGCTATCGGTACCGGATTGTTCGGCATCCGGCTTGGAACCTGGATCAAACGAAAAGATATTGAAGATAGTGTTAAAGTAAGCTGGATGTTTACTTTCGGAGTTATTTCGGTTGTGCTGGCTTTGTTTTGGGATTTGTTTTTCCCGATCAACAAAGCTTTATGGACAAGCTCGTTTGTTTTATATACCGGTGGCCTAGCCACTATCGGCCTGGCCCTGAGTTATTGGTGGATCGACGTGCAGGGTCATAAAAAATTCACCGCTCCGATTGTGGCGTTCGGGGCAAATGCCATCACTGCCTATATTTTAGCCGACTTTATCCCGCATTATTTAGGCATGATACGGGGCGATAAAGCGGGTAGTCCTTTTTATCATGCATTTTTTATATCTTTCCTCTCCCCAATTAACGCATCGCTGGCCAGCGCTGTATTTATCGTTTTGTCGATCTGGATAGTGATGTGGGTATTGTATAAAAGGAAGATCATCATTAAAGTTTAAATCACTTTGAAACTAAATTATTCGTTCGCATCTTAGCAAAAACATCATATCATTTTATGAATCTCAATAAAAAACTCTCTATAGCAGCCCTGGCGCTATTTATTACCGCCAATTGTGCGGTTGCGCAGGTTAAGAAAAAGCCTGCGACGTCGCCCAAAGGAAAACCAGTTGCAGCTGCTTCACAATTGCGTGGCAACATATTGCCGGTTGATCCGAATGTGATCATCGGTAAATTGCCTAATGGCTTAACTTATTATATCCGAAAAAATGATCAGCCTAAAAACAGGGCTGAATTATACCTGGTAAACAAAGCGGGGTCGGTATTAGAAACGGATGACCAGCAGGGCTTGGCCCACTTTACCGAGCACATGGCTTTTAATGGCACCCGTGATTACCCGAAGAATGAACTGGTAAATTTCCTGCAAAAATCAGGTGTGAAATTCGGCGCGGATTTGAACGCTTACACCTCATTTGATGAAACCGTTTACCAATTGCCATTGCCAACCGATAGCGTAAAAACATTTGAAAAAGGATTCGATATCCTGGCTGACTGGGCAGGGCACGTAACTTTTGACACCGGTGAAATTGACGCCGAACGCGGCGTTGTTTTGGAGGAAGAACGCCTGCGCGGAAAAAATGCACAGGAACGTTTGCAGCACCAGATATTACCGACGCTATTAAACAATTCGAGGTATGCAGAACGCCTGCCGATAGGTAAAGAAGATATCCTGAAAAATTTTAAACCTGAAACGATCAAAAGTTTTTATCACGACTGGTACCGCCCCGACCTGCAGGCCGTGATCGCAGTAGGTGATTTTGACCCTAAGCGTGTTGAACAACTGATCAAGGATAACTTTTCGGAATTGAAAAATCCGGCTAATGAGAAAGTGCGCACCAAGTATGGCATACCAGCTACTCCGGGTACTGTGGTGAAGATAGCGACCGACAAAGAATTCCCTTATGAGCTGATCGAGATCGTTGTAAAGCATCCCGGATCAAAAATACAAACGAGGGCTGAATACATACAAAGCATGCGTAACCAACTATTCAACCAGATGCTAAATGCGCGGCTGGGTGAATTGACCCAAAAGCCAAACCCACCGTTCCTGGGTGGCAGGGTGAGTTACGGAGCATTCCTGGGTGGGCAGGATGCCTTTATATCCTTTGCGGCAGCAAAATCTGGTGAGCTTGAAAAGGCTACAAAAGCAGTTGTTGCTGAAACGGAACGTGCCAGGAAATTTGGCTTTACGCAAGGCGAACTGGACAGGGCCAAACAAGATGGATTAACCCAAATTGAAAATGCCTATAATGAAAGGGATAAAACTAAGTCGGTAAACTTTGTGCAGGAGTACCAGCAAAACTTTTTGCGCGGCGAGGCTATTCCGGGTATTGAATTTGAATACAATTTTTATAAAGATAATGTCAGCCAGATCAAGTTGAGCGAGATCAATGCGCTTGCCGGCAAATATATCAGCGATCAAAACAGGTCTGTAATAGTAGAAGCACCTGAGAAGGATAAAGACAAGCTGCCAGACTCAAAGACATTATTGGGCTGGATCAGTTCGGCTGGCAAAGGTGTAACTGCCTATGTTGACGAGGTGAGCAACAAGCCGTTGTTAGAGAAGCAGCCAGCAGGTAGCAAGATCACCGCAGAGAAAAAAGATGATGCTATTGGCACCAACACGCTTACCCTTGGCAATGGCGTAAAGGTAATTCTAAAACCTACCAATTTTAAAAACGACCAGGTGCTGATAAACGGGTATCATTTTGGCGGTACATCTCTGGCAAGTGATGAGGACTTTACCTCGGCAAACCTGGCGGCAGGCATCATAGGAAGCAGCGGTGTTGCGGATATGAAGCAGATACAGTTGGACAAAATGCTGAGCGGTAAAAATGTAAGTATTTCGCCTTATATCTCCGAAACTACCGAAGGTGTTAATGGAAGCGCCTCGCCAAAAGACCTGGAGACTGCCCTGCAGCTTGTATATCTATACTTTACCCAGCCGCGCAAAGATCCTGATATCTGGCAGGCAAATATCAGCCAAACGATATCGATCCTGGCTAACCGCAGCCTTGACCCCGGCAGTGTATACCAGGATACTATTGCCGCTACTTTGAGCAACCACAATTTTCGCCGCATGGTTACCAACGCTAAACTGTTGCAGAATGCCAGTCTTGACAAAGCGTATAGCTTTTATAAAGACAGGTTTGCCGATGCAAACGGATTTACGTTTACCCTTGTAGGCAGCTTTGACCCTGAGAAGGTGAAGCCGTTGCTGGAAAAATATTTAGGTGGTCTCCCATCGGCTAACCGCGATGAAACCTATAAGAACTTAGGTATCCATATACCGGCCGGCCAGGCGACCAAAAATGTTTATAAGGGCCTTGAGGATAAGAGTAGTGTGCAACTGGTGTTTAGCGGTGAGTTTGATTATAACGACGCCAATAACCTGCAACTGAATGCGCTGAAAGAAATATTAAGCATCAAGCTGATCGAGCGTTTGCGCGAGAAGGAGAGCGGCGTATATGCACCGGGAGTAAGGGCCAGCGCTGCAAAAATACCGGCCGGCAGGTATAGCTTAACAGTGTCTTTCGGTTGTGCGCCTGCTAATGTGGATAAGCTGATTAATGCTACTATGGAGGAGATAGAAAAGATCAGGCAGAATGGCGCAGAAGCAGTGGATATCCAAAAATTTGTTGCGCAGGATACCCGTTCGACAGAAGTCCAGTTAAAGGAGAATTCCTTTTGGGAAAGCCATTTGATATCCTCATCACAAAACCAGGAAAACCCTGGTGAGGTATTAGATTATATCAAAAGCTTAAACCAGGTAACCGTGCAAACAGTAAAGGATGCTGCTAATAAATATTTGAGTGGTACCAATCTGATCAAACTGGTGTTGTTGCCTGAGAAGAAATAAGCCTCACCCCAACCCCTCTCCGGAAGAGAGGGGCTTTAATATCGGTCCTGCCAACTACCCGGCAGGACTTTTTTATTGCTATCTTACTTAACAAACCCGCATAAATCCTATGAAAAAGCTGAGGCAGATCATTACACAAATCAAAACGGATACTACTATCTCACCAGTCGAGTTTAACGAACTGCTTTGGCAATTGATCTGTTATTCGCCAAAAATGCCTGTTCGTTTGCAACAACAGCAATTGTTGGATTCGGCTGAAAAATTTAGCCTAACGGTGAAGGATGAATATTTTGAAAAGAAGGATTTAATATTTAACGGTTTTAAATGGGGGAACGGGACGCATAAAGTACTGATCACACACGGCTGGGGATCAAAGGCTGCTGATTTTGCTGAGATCATTACGGCGCTAAGAGATATAAATGATTTAGAGATCATTGCGTTTGATGCGCCAGGAAATGGAAGTTCGGAAGGTGAGTTATCTAATCTTTTATTATTTGTACAGGCAATAAAAGCTATCGTTGATGCTTACGGTAACCCTGGCATCTTTATCGGTCATTCGCTTGGTGCAATGGCAAATGTTATCGCTCTAAAAGAGATGGCAATTTCGCCCTCCTTATTGATCAGCCTGGCGCCGCTTATCCGGCTGAAAGAAAATTTTGAATACAGTATGAATATGGTTGATATCCCACAAATAGCACAGGACACGTTTTTAAAAAGCTTTGAAAATAAATTCGGCAAACCCGCATCGTACTATAATTTAAAAGATTGGTATCCTTTTGATGAACAACCCAAGCATTGGCTGACTTATGATCAGAATGACCCCATTTCACCTTATAAGTACCTGGAAGAGTTTTTGAATGTTTATCCCTCTGTTATCAGTCAGAATTATGCAGATACCGGACATGAGCGCATAATTAAATCAACACAGATAATTAATGACCTGGTTGATGAAGTGAGAATGTCAATTTAGACTGGCGCTAAAAATTACTATTCAACTTATTGTGATTTCCGTTGTATATTATTGGCATGATTACAACTGGGCAACAGATCATACGCGAATGGTATAAGCGCAAAAATTGGCAGCAATTCCCTTTTCAGCAGGAAATGGAGGATGCCTATTTGGGTGGTTACTCAGGTTTACTGAACGCCCCTACTGGCAGTGGTAAAACATTTGCCTTGTTTCTGCCTTTCCTGGCTGATTATATTAATAAAAACCCGGGTACCTGGTACACTAAAACCAATAACGGCCTGATGATGCTCTGGATAACGCCTTTGCGCGCGCTAACCAACGACATCAAAAAAGCGATGCAGGAAGTTTGCGATGAAATAGGTATTCCCTGGAAGATCGCCACGCGCACGGGCGATACCCCTGCTGCAGAAAAACAGGCGTTAAAGAAAAAACTACCCGAGGTATTGCTTACCACGCCCGAAAGCCTGCACCTGATGCTGGCCCAAAAAGAATATCCAAAAATATTCCAAAGCCTGCAGGTGGTGGTGATCGACGAGTGGCATGAACTGTTGGGGACTAAGAGAGGGGTGCAGGTGGAGCTTGGCCTTTCACGCCTCAGGGGCCTTGCTTTAGTTGGCAGTTCTGAGTTGGCAGTAGGCAGCAAACAGTTGGCGGAAGATATTAAGCATGGAAAGCCTAGCCAACTGCAAACTAAAAACTGCAAACTCAGAATCTGGGGTATCAGTGCTACCATCGGCAACCTGGAACAGGCATCAGAAGTGTTGCTGGGTAATGATTTTCCGGCTGAACAGGTAAAAATGGTGCGGGCGTTTGTGGAGAAGAAATTGGTGATCAAATCCATCATCCCTGAAAATATCGAGAGCTATTCCTGGGCGGGGCATATCGGGGTAAAGCTTTTGCCGCAGGTGATGGATATCGTTGCTAAAAGTAAAACCACGCTGATATTTACCAATACACGTTCTCAGGCGGAGATCTGGTATCATGCCATACTGGATAATTACCCAGAATATGCGGGTATTATGGCCATGCATCACGGTTCGCTGGATAACGAATTGCGTAATTGGGTGGAGCAGGCGCTGCATGCCGAAGCTTTGAAAGTGGTTGTATGTACTTCCAGTCTTGATTTGGGGGTGGATTTCCGGCCGGTGGATAGCGTGGTGCAGGTGGGTAGTCCTAAAGGTGTCGCGCGGTTTATGCAGCGAGCAGGGCGAAGCGGGCATCACCCCGGCGCGGTGTCAAGGGCATGGTTTGCGCCGACGCATTCTTTGGAGCTATTGGAAGGAGCGGCTTTAAAGGAAGGTATCAAAAAAGGTATTTATGAAAGTCGCGACCCTATGCTGCTCACGATGGATGTGTTGATCCAGTATATGGTGACGCTGGCTGTTTCGGATGGCTTCAGGGCGGATGAATTGTTTAAAGAAGTTAAATCGACCTACGCCTTTGCCGACCTTACAAGAAACGAGTTTAATGAGCTACTGGATTTTGTTACCCATGGCGGCAGTGTGCTGGCCCAGTATGATGAGTTTTTAAAGGTCGAGATCGAGAATGGGTTGTATAAAGTAAATAGTCGCAGGGTGGCCCTGCGGCACCGGTTGAGCATTGGTACCATTACCAGCGACTTGAGCATCCGGGTAAAATGGCTGAGCGGTAAAAGTTTGGGAACGATCGAGGAATCCTTTATTTCGAAATTAAATCCGGGAGATAATTTTTGGTTCGCGGGGCAAAGTTTGGAGTTTATCCGGGTGAAAGAGATGTCGGCCTATGTAAAAAAATCGACCAAGAAAAAGGGGCTTATACCCAGTTGGATGGGGGGGCGGATGCCCTTATCATCCCAGCTTTCGGCAGTTTTCAGGGATAAACTGGATGAAGTGGCTCATGGCATCGAAAATGATGAGGAAGTGATCGCGTTAAAGCCATTATTCAAACTGCAGGCGGAACTATCACATTTGCCTGAGAGCCATGAGTTTTTGATCGAGTCGTTCAAATCGAGGGAAGGACATCATTTGCTTTTTTACCCTTTTGAGGGCCGGTTGGTGCATGAGGGTATGGCATCGCTGCTGGCCTATCGTATCTCAAAAATAAAGCCTGCTTCGTTCTCTATAGCGATGAACGATTATGGGTTTGAATTGCTGACCGACGAGGATATACCCATTGAACAGGCTTTGGAAGACGCCAGTTTTTTTTCCATCGATAACCTGCTGGATGATATTTTACATAGCCTGAACGCGAATGAAATGGCACGGCGGCGTTTCAGGGATATTGCGCACATCGGCGGATTGGTATTTACAGGTTACCCGGGACAGCAGGTTAAGAACAAGCATCTGCAGGCCTCCACTTCACTCCTCTTTGATGTTTTTAGTGAGTATGAGCCCAATAACTTGCTGGTAAGGCAAGCTTATAACGAGGCCCTGGCTTTCCAGTTAGAAGAATTCAGGCTGCGTATGGCATTGCAGCGTATCATTAAACAAAGTATTGTATTGAAGCAAATAGAAAGGCCAACGCCTTTTGCCTTCCCGATCATGATAGATAGTCTGGGGCGCGAACGGTTAACCACAGAGACAATGGAAGAGCGTGTTGCACGGATGACCCGGCCTTATAGCCCTGATGATATTGATGAACCGGTAGAAAAGAAAACCACTAGAAAGGTAACAGGCGGGAAAAGAGGGTTTTAATTTGGGGACCTTACAGACGGAAATTCTTATGAAATAAAAAGGGATACGGCATTGCGGATATCGCATACCTTGCCCCTTAAATATTGAATTTTGGCGACAATATTAGTCAAACAACTTTTTACCCCTGATAATTACCGTTGCGATAATTAGTACAATGGGTAAAACCGTGATAATCACTCCGACTGTGGTGTACGTATTCATGTTGGGTCTCTGCTTAAAATAAATAATCAGACAATAACCATGCCTTTAATAATAATTATTGGCTGGAACAACTTATAGACACTTTATAAACCGTTTGGTTTAAATTTATACTTAAAACGGGTATTAATTTCTACAAAAGCGGGGACAAACAGATTTAACGATGGGTAATATATTGCCCTATCAATCCATTGTATACCAGCTATATATACTATACGACTTAAAGTCCGTAGTTTTAATCTTTATAGTTCTTACAATGAGGGGTTTAGGATAGATATAACAGTTTAATTCTAAATTTGTTTAAAATTCTACTGTAAGGTTTATAAGTGTTTATCGACTATTGGAAAACACAGTATAAATCTACATAAAAAAATTTATAACATTATGATAATGAATGTGAAAAAAATTATAATTGGAGTAATCGCGTTGTTTACGGTGACGTTAAACGCATGTGGGCAAGCACCTGCCGGTAACCAGACAGTGGCAGGCAGCTCGGAGGATGTAAAAACCTACCCCGAAGCAAAGCCAAATGCTTACTGGAAAAAGGTGCTTTCACCCGATGCTTACCAGATCATGGTTGAGAAAGGTACCGAGCCGCCATTCCATAATCCCTATTGGGACAACCATGAAAAAGGAATATATGTGAGCGCGGCGACCGGAAAGCCTTTGTTTAGCTCAGATGCTAAATTTGAGTCGGGCACGGGGTGGCCAAGCTTTTTTAAACCGATAGATCCGAAGGCCATTATGGTCATCCGGGATACTTCTGATGGTATGGTGCGTGATGAGGTAGTGGAACGCAGCACGGGGTTGCACCTGGGGCATGTATTTGATGACGGGCCCGCACCTACAGGGCTGCGTTATTGCCTGGATTCGTATGCGCTTAAGTTTATTAAGGCCAAATAAAACCAATTGCGGGTAAATTACTTGTGATATACGGAAATCATTAACTTGTTATTTCCGTATATCATTAATATGAAAAGTATAATCTCCGAATACCATCATTTCGCCTTAGCTATTTTACTTACATCTATCATTTATCTCCCCACAAAGGCGCAATCCTTAAAAGAAGGGGATGCCATCCCGTCGTTTTCCTTACGTGACCAGGATGGAAAACCATTCAGCAGCGCCGACGAGGTTGGTAAAAATATCCTGGTGATCTATTTTTATCCTAAAGATGAAAGCATGGTTTGCACAAAGGAAGCCTGCTCATTTAGGGATAGTTTTGACCAGTTTACCAAAGCCGGCGCCAAAGTGATCGGTATTAATGGCGGCACGGTTGCCAGTCACAAAGAATTTCAGCAGCATTATAAGTTGCCTTTTACTTTATTGAGCGACCCGGATAACAAGGTTTACAAGCTTTTTGGTATTAAAAACAAGCTGTTCATGTCGGGCAGGGAAACATTTGTTATCGATCTGAAGGGTAAAATAGTTTATACCCACGCTGCTATGCTTGAAGGCAAGGAACATGCTGATGATGCCTTGCTATTTATAAAAACAGCTAAAGCCAAATAGCCATGATCACCGCCTTAAAGATCATTTTCAGTATCCTGCTTGTGTGGATGTGCTATGTGGTGATCAGCACCAGCGTTCAAAGCAATTTATTTAAAGAGTGGAATTTCCTGGGGTCGATTCCCTGGATGCGGGCAACGCTTTGGGACTTTTATGCCAATGTACTCGTAATTTTTATATGGGTATGCTATAAGGAAAAAAGTTATCCGCTCAAATCTGTATGGCTGATATTATTGATAGCTTTAGGCAGTATCGCCAGTTGCGCTTTTGTTTTGATACAGCTTTTCCGGCTTAAGCGGGAAGAAGGATTAAAGGAATTTTTTAGTAAACAAAATGGATAATAGCTCATTGCTCAGTTTGATCTTATACAGCGTTATTGCCTGCTGTGTGATCATGTTTTTCGTTTGGCTATGGTCGTACAAGATCAAAAACGCCGGGGTGGTTGACATCTTTTGGTCATACAATTTCCCGGTTATTGCTATCATCTTATACCTGTTCGCCCTCGGGTTTGAAACACGAAAACTGATGATCTGTGGAATGGTTGTTATTGCCGGTTTGCGCCTGGGCACGCACCTGGCTATCCGGATATTTAAACACCTGCACGAGGAAGAGCCCCGCTACAAACAAATCCGTAGTGAGTGGGGCTCGAATGCCGAACGAAAAATGGCCGGTTTTTTCCAGATGCAGGCCATATCGAACGTATTACTGGCGGTGCCGTTTTTTATCATCACGATGAATACGAGCCAGGAAATATCGCCTTTTGAGTTTATCGGACTTATATTATGGGTAATCAGTGTGATGTGTGAGGCGATTGCTGATAAGCAACTGGCAAATTTTAAAAATGACCCTGCCAATAAGGGGAAAGTTTGTGATATTGGCCTATGGCATTATTCGCGCCATCCCAATTATTTCTTCGAATGGTTGATGTGGGTTTCCTATTTCGTTTTCGCATTAGCATCGCCTTATGGGTACATCGCAATCATTAGTCCGGCTATTATTCTATACCTGCTGCTGAAAGTGACGGGGATACCACTGACAGAGCAGCAATCTTTAAAAACCAAAGGCGAGGCTTTCAAACGATACCAGGAAAGTACCAGTGTATTTGTGCCATGGTTTAAAAAAGGGGAATAGTTTTTCACAACTTTTAGTTTTAGAAATCCGATCGAGTGCATTTATCGTATACTTATCACTTAATATTACTGACCCTGATTAAATGTGGTACGATAAACTGATCGAACAAAACAAAGTTCCCGATTTTTTACTGCGAAAAGGCATTCGTAAACTGTTAAAGCAGCGCCTTAATGATGAGAACAAAGGTGGCGTTGAGGCTCAACAGGCGCATTTGATGTCGCTTATTGAACAATTGAAAGCCTCCCCAATAGCGGTAAATACGGCTGATGCAAACCAGCAGCATTACGAAGTACCTACCCAGTTCTATCAATATTGTCTCGGTAAAAACCTGAAGTATTCCAGCGGATATTGGAAGGAAGGTGTCACCGATATAAATACCTCTGAAGATGATATGCTTGAGCTAACCTGTCGGCGTGCTGACCTGCAGGACGGGCAGCAGGTTTTGGAACTGGGCTGTGGATGGGGCTCATTGTCCTTATACATGGCTGCTAAGTTTCCCAAGAGTACATTCAAGGTAGTGTCTAATTCGAAGACACAAAAGATGTTCATCGACCAAACGACTAAAGAGCGTGGTATAAAAAACCTGACCGTGATTACAGCGGATATGAACACTTTAAGCATTGAGGAACAGTTTGATCGCATTGTATCGGTAGAGATGTTTGAGCATATGCGCAATTACCAGTTACTTATGCAGAAGGTAGCCTCATTTCTGAAGCCAGACGGTAAGGTGTTCATCCACATTTTTACACATAAGGAATATGCCTACCTGTTTGAAGTTAAAGACGATACCGATTGGATGAGCAAATATTTCTTCACCGGTGGTATTATGCCGAGCGACGACTTGCTTTTCTATTTTAACGACCACCTGACGGTTGAAAACCATTGGCATATAAGCGGAACGCATTATGCCAAAACATCCGAAGCCTGGTTGAAAAATATGGACGCGCATAAGGCAGAGATCATGCCGCTGTTTGAGACAACCTATGGCAGCGACCAGGCGTTAAAGTGGTGGGGTTACTGGCGCATATTTTATATGGCCTGTGCCGAATTGTGGAACTATAACAACGGCAACGAGTGGATAGTGAGCCATTATTTATTCCATAAAACAGGCGCATGATACGTTTGATCATTATTGTAATTTTATTCCTGCTTTCCTTACTAGCCGTATTTAAGGCGTTCTCATATCATGCATGGCTTTTAGCTATTGCGGTTACTGAATTTCCGGTGATATTCGCAGGCAGCACATTGGTGATACTGGCCACCGGAATTTGGGTGCAGAAATACCAACTTGCCGGAACGATAATTGGGTTCTTAACTTTGATCTTATTCGTTTCACCTATTTTCAGATCTTATTGGATCTCACGGGACCTGAAGCAAAAGGTTTCGGCGGCATTTGACAACAGCGGAACTTCAATGGATGGGCAGCAAACGTTCGACTTCAATAAACTATTTAGGTTTTCATATTCGGATACAATTGCCAGTCACCAGCTCAACTATGTAACTTATAAGGATACTTCGCTATTCCTTGATTTCTTCCCGGCGCGGATGCTAGGGAAAAGGCCATGCATTATTGTAGTTCATGGAGGATCGTGGAGCAGCGGTGATAGTAAGCAATTAGCTGATCTGAACAGCTACCTTGCAAAAGCGGGTTATAATGTAGCAGCTATTAACTACCGCCTTGCGCCAAAATATCAAACTCCCGCACCGGTTGAGGATATTAAAAACGCGATAGTCTACTTAAAAAAACATAGTGATGAATTGAATATCGACACTAATAATTTTGTATTGCTCGGTCGTTCGGCCGGCGCACAGATCGCTTTGTTAGCTGCTTATACTTTGCATGAAAAAGATTTGAAGGGTGTGGTCGATTTTTATGGCCCGGCGGATATGGTTTGGGGGTATTCTATTCCATCCAACCCGCTGATCATGGATAGCCGAAAAGTGATGGGGGATTATGTGGGCGGTACGTATGCGCAGGTACCGGATAAATATGCAGCTTGTTCACCTATTTTGTTTGTGGATAAAATATCCGTTCCAACGCTAATCATCCACGGTACCAATGATGTGCTGGTTTCTGATATTCATTCCGACAAACTGGATAAAAAACTTAGCGAGGCAGGGGTAAAACACTATTGGCTCAAGCTGCCCTGGGCCACGCATGGATTTGATTTTAATCTGAACGGGCCGGGTGGTCAATTATCTACTTATACGGTTGAATTATTTTTAAACTCAGTCACCCGCTAAATATGAAAACCGCTATCATCGGAACTGGAATTGCCGGAATGGGCTGCGGGCATTTTTTGCATCAGTCGGATGATTTGACCATTTACGAGCAAAATGATTATGTAGGAGGCCATACCAATACGGTAACAGTGGATGAAGATGGCACACCGGTTTATATCGATACCGGTTTTATGGTCTTCAATTATAAAACCTATCCCAACCTACGCAAGCTATTTGTTGAACTGAATGCACCGGTGAAGAAAACGGATATGTCCTTCAGCGTGCAGCACGTGCCGAGCGGGTTGGAATACAGCGGTTCAAGCGTTAATCATCTATTTGCTCAGCGTAAGAATATTTTCAATCTCCGCTATATCAGAATGATAATGCAGATCGGGCGGTTCAATAAGGAAAGTGTGCGGATACTGGATGACCCGAAATATGCCAATTATTCCATCGGGAAATACATCAAAGAATTTGGCTATAGCGACGACATGCTGTGGAAATACCTGGTACCGATGAGTTCAGCGGTATGGTCGACCCCGATGGAACAGATGCTGGATTTCCCGGCGGTGACATTGATCCGGTTTTTTCAGAACCATGGATTCTTAGGGCTGGATACACAGCATCAATGGTACACCCTGGATAAGGGCAGCCAAAGCTATCGCGAACTGTTGATCAAACCATTCAGGGATCGTATCCACATAAAACGCAAAGCGGTAAAGGTATTGCGTAAGGATGGTAAAGTTATCGTAAGTGCATCAGATGGCTCACAGGAAACATTCGACAGGGTGATCATCGCCACGCACGGCGACCAGGCGCTGATGCTTTTGGAGCAACCAACAGCTATTGAAAAAAGGCTGTTATCCACCTTTAAATATCAATACAACAAGGCCGTATTGCATACAGATGAAAGCATTATGCCCAAAGCCAAACTGGCCTGGAGCAGCTGGAACTACCGCATACAGCAACAGGATGGCAAATTACAGCCAAGTACTATTTACTGGATGAACAGGTTGCAACAGGTATCGGATAAAAAGAATTATTTTGTTTCCATTAATCCGCACCATAACCTCGACGAGAAAAAAATTATCACAGAGATAGATTACGAACACCCCTTGTTTGATGTACCAGCGATAAATGCACAAACGCAATTAAATAACCTGAATCAAAAGGGGCCTGTATATTTCTGTGGCAGCTATTTCAAATATGGCTTTCATGAAGATGCTTTTGCCAGCGCGGTAAATTTGTGCTCACAATTATTGGGGAAGCCTGTTTATGATAATAAGCTCGTCTATCCGGCAGTCTAATTTCGTATATTCACTTAATGGCTCAAACTCCACACAATTCCTGTTTATATAAAGCTCGCGTAATGCACAACCGGCTGGCCCCGAAGGTCAACAGGTTTCATTATGATGTGTTTATGTTTTACCTGAATTTGGATGAAATTGATACCCTTCATCAGCAGATGAAATTCATGAGCCGCAACAGGTTCAACCTGTTCAATTTCCGCGATAAGGATCATTTGCAGTTGCCGAGAGAAAACCCGGATACCTCAAAAAATGTCCGGCAGCATATCACCGATTATTTGCGATCACAAGGTGTAGACATGGGTAATGGCCGGATTATGGTATTGACCAACTTGTGTACGCTGGGTTATCAATTCAACCCGGTATCTTTTTATTTTTGTTATGACGAAGCAGATCAACCGCTTTGTTCGATTGTAGAGGTTTGCAACACCTTTCGGGAGATGAAGCCGTATTTTTTGGGCGCTGATACCCGGCAGGCGGATCATTTTAAACTGAACACTACCAAATTCTTTTATGTATCGCCGTTTACTGATATGGATACTAATTTTGATTTCGATTTGGAGGTGCCTGGTGAAAAATTGCAGATCAGGATTGATGATTTCGACCAAAAGGGAGAAAGATTTTTTATCAGCACACTGGCCGGCAGCAGAAAGCCATTAACGGATACTAATCTTCTAATTTATTTTATTAGCTTTCCGTTAATTACTTTAAAGGTGATCAGCCTGATCCACTGGCAGGCTTTTAAATTATGGATTAAAAAATTGCCCTTTCATAAAAAGGAAGCAGACCAGGAATTACAAAAAGGAGTATACAAGCCGTACCGATCAAATTACACAGCAGAAAAAACTATACAATAAGTAATTTTCGTAAATAGGAAAAATAGTATAAGTATGCCTAATACCCTGACCCTAGTTAAAAAGCACAGTTTTTACCAGGATATTGTTTTAAAGATCATGTCGCGGATGGACAAGGGGCGTTTGCAGCTCACCCTTCCCGATGGCGAACGGCTTGTGCTGGGTAATGGTGAAGGGAATATATCAGCCAATGTGACCATCAACAATGACGAATTTTATCGCCAGGTAATACTTTATGGCGATATCGGTTTCGGCGAGGCCTACATAGATGGTTTGTGGGATACGGACAATATAACTAATGTGATCAAATGGTTTTTGCTGAATATCGAAAATAATCCCGTGGTCTCGGGCAGCAAGACCCAAGCACTAGCGCTCAACCTGCTGAAATGGTTTAACAAAATATCACACTTTAAAAGGGCCAATTCTATTGATGGCTCGCGGAAGAATATCGCCGCGCACTACGATCTGAACAATGATTTTTTTGCCAGCTTCCTTGATCCTACCATGACTTATTCCGGCGCTTATTTTTATAAGGATGACTTGAGCTTAGAGGATGCCCAATTAGCCAAATACGAGCGTTTGTGCAGGCAATTGCATTTAAAGCCAACAGATCACGTACTGGAAATTGGCAGTGGCTGGGGTGGCAATGCTATTTATATGGCTCAAAATTATGGCTGCAAGGTGACATCGTTAACTATATCTGCCGAGCAGCATAAACTGGCCGTTGAACGTGTGGCTGGGGCTGGCCTGAATGATAAGGTAAGTATATTGATGCAGGATTATCGCCTGATGGAAGGGCAATTTGATAAGATCGTTTCAATAGAAATGCTGGAGGCCGTCGGCCACAAATACCTGGATCTATATTTCAAAAAATGCCATGACCTGTTAAAGTATAATGGTATCCTGGCGATACAGGTGATCACCTCGCCGGATTCAAGATATGATAGCTTGCGAAAAGGAGTAGATTGGATACAAAAACATATTTTCCCGGGATCACTGCTGCCATCGGTGGCAGCTATAAATGGTGCTGTTAATCGTACGGGCGATCTCACTATGGTCGACCTGAAAGATATCGGTTTGCATTACGCTACCACGCTAAAACTTTGGTTCGACCAGTTTAATGCCAATTTGCCAACTGTTAAATCTTTGGGTTTTGATGATGAGTTCATCCGCAAATGGAACTATTACCTTTGCTATTGTGAGGCTGCATTTACCATGCGTAATATCAATGTGATGCAGTTGGTGTACTCGAGGCCGAATAATGTTTCAAGGTAGTTGATTGGTTGAATAAGTTGGATTAAGTTGATTGAGTTAACTTAATCAACCGATTAACTAAATCAACATAATCAACTCACTTTCTCCTTAAACCTGCTAAAGAATATAAGCGCACTCAAACAAAGCGCAAAACCACAAACTCCGTTTAAACGCAGGCCGTAATCATGGCCCGGATCTTTTCCATATACCGTGAGAAAGGCGAACAAAGCGATGCCCAGCGTCTGTCCCATTTTTACAAACAGATATTTTACGGCAAAAAACATTCCCTCGCGGTTTTCGCCGGTCTCATCAGCATCGTGCTGGGCTATTTCGGCTAATATGGCATTGGGCAGAATCCCCAATGCGGCCAACGGAAACGCTGCGCAAAGCACTAGGGCGTACACCTGCACATAAGCAGATACCGGGAATTTACCCAGGAAATAGATCGCAACGAAGATCAGGCTCATCAGGCCGAAAGAAAATATCACCAATGGCTTTTTGCCTATTTTTTTAGACAAGTAATTTATCAGCGGATAGAAAAATAAAGACAGCACCACCATGGCCCCCATCAAGGCCCCGCCCATGGATTCGGGCAGGTTAAGCAGTACGGTAACGAAATAAAGCATTCCGCTTGAGATAACGCTTAAAGCCATATAAAATGAAAAATCAGAAATGAGGTAATATTTAAAATTGGCGTTGCTAAAGGTTTTACGGATAGCCAGCAGAATGGGCAGATGCGAAGGCTTGCTGCTGGAATATTTTTTCTCATCAATAGCGAAAATGGGTATCAGCATGATAATTCCGGCTAAGATGCTCAGTCCCCAGATGGTGTATTGCACGGCAGAATCACGGTTGGTCACATGAAACCATGACTGTAAACCATCGGCATAATTATTTACCGAAGCGGCTATGATGATCCCTATTACAAAGCCCGCCTGCTGGAAAGAGGATAGTTTCACTTTTTCTTCAGGACTTTCCGTTAATTCGGGCAGTAAAGCGTTGTAGGGAATAATGTAAGCTGTTACACTCATAAAAAATAGCGTCATGGTAACTGCCAGCCAGGCCGCGTTATGATTGCTTTGGCCCATAACCAATGGATAAAAGGTAAGGCAACAAAAGACAACAGCCGGTAAGATGGCCCATTTCATAAATGGGACGCGGCGACCCTTAGGATTTTTGCTCTTATCACTTAAGGAGGCAATAAAGGGATCAAACAAGGCATCTATAAATCTGCCCGAAGCGGCAATGATGGACAAGATATTGACCACACCAAATAGCAGCAGTTGCGGCACTAATGGCACCAGCCCGGCATTGGACGGCGGTAAATAAAAATAAGGCAGCATCACTATGATGAGGTTGGTCATGATGCTCCAGCCGATCATTCCGCAGGCGTAAGCAAGCTGTTTATTTAAAGGTAGTTTCGCAACAGGCATTTGCTGCAAGATGCGAAATATTAATCTAAAATTAAGTGGTCAGCGGTTTACTATCTCAATTATAAACTCCAAGAGATATTAAGACAATATATATTGTTTGAGTTTGACATTGCGCATAATATATTTCATACATTTAGGTACTTAAACCAATTTTCCTTTATAATGAAACCAATATTAGCTTTATCAATATTCATATTTTTTGGAGGATCATTTGCTTTGGCCCAGGAACCTGTTTGGCTTAAACAAACTAAAATTTCCGAGGTTATAGCATTTGAAAAAAGGGTTAACCCTTCCGTAAAATTTTTGTCAGAAAACGTATCACTTTCCAAGGAATACTATCCTTTGAACGAAAAATATCACACAACGAAGCCATTGATCGTTCAAAGAAAGCCATTAAAATATTTGACTCTTAATGCAGAGTATTTTTTTACCCCGGGTGATTCAGTTCTCAGGCTGGTTTCCTACGACTGGGAGGAAGAAAGGTATAGCAACCTCTTTGATAAGCAACGAATGTGGAAGGAAGAAGGTAAGAAGATGGATGTTTACAATAAAGAATATGAAAGAATTAAAGAGATGTTATTATCTCAACTGGGCAAGCCAACTGCCGATGATAACTCACCAAAGGAAGTTACCTCTGATGGGAGTAAATATTTAAACAGGGATACCTTTTGGGAAGATGAGAATTTGTATGCCAACCTTAACCTAATATTTGCATCATCAACTTATAGAATTAGACTCACTGTTTATTGGAAAAAGTGAGCCTAATCTATGCTTTGTTAATCCTACAACCCCGAATAATAATCATAACCCTGCTCGGCCCAGTAATCGCGGGGACGGGTATTGCTGAACGTGATGGTGCCGATGCGTTTCAGGTTTTTGATGCCGTATTTAACCGGGATAATTAATCGTAACGGTTGACCGTGGTTGCCGTTCAGCAACACATCATTCATCTGGTAGGCAAGCAGCGTTTGCGGATGCATAGCGCTTGGCATATCAACGCCTACATAATATTGTTTGTCGGGGGTTTCAAGGCCTACATAATCCAGTTTGGCTTCGTCCTGCAGCTTATAATGCTCGATAAAATCAGAAAATTTTACCCCGGCCCAATGCGATATCTGGTCCCAGCCCTCTACGCATTTAAAATCATAAGTGATCTCCGTTTTCGGCAGGGTCATGATCTCATCCAGCGTGATCTGCAATACTTCGCCCGACCTTTTCTTCACCTGTAGTTTCCAGTTCTCGGGCGGTAGTTTACCTTCAGAACCAATATCACTGTTATGCCTGATCACTTTGGCGGCCATTGATCGCGGATAGGTTTTTACCAAATGATTTTCGTTAAAGGCCAGTCGCCTGAAAAACAATTCGGTTTTATTTAGCGCGCGGCGGAGCGGTTGGTGCGCACCGCCGGTGATACCAGCAACTTCGTCAGGGGAATTATAGAGCCATTTCCATCCACCATAGGCACTCGCGCCGATTGCGCCAAAAACGGCGAATGAAATAAAATTCCGCCTTTTGATCTTTTGCTCTACGGTGAGCTCCTTTTTAGGCTTCTTTTGCTTTTTCATCTTCGTTAGTAGTTTCAATTACAGGCTTAGGTGTTTCATTGATCACTTCGAACCCGGATATCACCGATCTGAAATTGTTCCAGCCGGCCAAAATCACCTGTACAATATGAATTATAAAAAAAAGTACGTAGCCAATGGTCAGCACAAAATGCCATATCCTTGCCAGGTGATACCCCCCGCAAATCCAGGTTAAATAGTAAAACTGCACCGGCTTGTAGATGGCCAGCCCGGTGATCACCGATCCGATCCCCATTACAATAATCGCCGTATAGGCGATGCGCTGGGCCGCGTTATATTTCTTTTGCGGAGGGGCCATTTTGCGGATATGCAGATCATGCAAAAGCACCAGCCAGGCTTCTTTAAATGAATGCCTGTTTGGGAGCAATTGCCGCCATTCTCCGGATATGATGGTGTACAGTATATAAAATATTCCGTTCAGCGTAAAAAACCACATGAACAGGAAATGGAAAGCCATGCCTTCGGCCAGGCGCGAGGGGATATGGAGCGCATTATAAAACCAGTCCGGGAAAAAACGGACAAAGGTATGCCCGAATATCGTAATGGAATATTCATCATTCGCCCAGTAGATCAGCATCCCGCTCCATATCATAATGGTTAGTATCGGGAAATTAACCCAATGTGTCCATCGCATCAAAAGCGAATGTTTTTCTTTAATGACTTTCATAAATGAAATTGCTTTATAGCGACGGGTTTCGCCGCCTGGTTAACCCCTTCCCTTCCCCAAGGAAGGAATCGCACATCCCAACGCCTTTTTTTAATCTTTTAATCATGCTTGGTTTCAAGCCAATCGCTATGGTATAGTTATTTATTAGTACTGGCGCTCAATGTCAATGGAAATGCGGCTTTTGCAGCACCTGTGATCTCGCCGTTAGCAGTATTTTGCACAAAGCCGATCAGTTCCCATTTTTGTGGGTCGATGGCGTGTGGCAGAGTAATGCTTTCTGTTCCAGTACTATTTTTTAATGGTATCGTTTTTAGCTGAGTCACGATCTGAACATGCGATAAAGTGCGCCCGCTATTTTCGCCACGCTCAACTTTTGTGGTCGCATTTTTTTCAACCAGGGCAATCAGTAAGGCTGAATTAGCCGTAGCGCCATCGGCATGATACTGTACGCTTGCTTTATCACCTGCCACTTTTACATCGCTCAAAGTAAGTTCATCCTTAGCTGATTTTTGCAGATTGTTTTTAATGGCATTGCGCAAACTGCCTTCTTCCGATCCCACAAATTCTGTTTTCCCGTTCACCACGATCTGCGGGGTATAAACGGATGAAAGTTTTAACCATTTTGCGTATTGCTGCTGGCGCTTCGAATAATCTGCATTGCTGAAAGCATCCTTCCAGCCTAAGCGGTTCCAGTAGTCAACATGGAAAGCCAGGATATAAACCGGTTTGTCGCTTACTTCTTTTTCCACCTTCGCTACCAAAGCGTCAGCAGGGGGACAACTTGAACAACCTTCTGAGGTGAACAGTTCAATTACAGCAAAACCTTTTCCCGGATTCTCTTTTTTAATATCCTTTAAATGCCGGGCGTCACTGAACGCCATGGTAATACCTGCGGCGGCTGCCAGGCAAAATACCGCGGTAAATATTTTGATTGATCTCATCTTTTTATCGTTAATTAGATTAATAACTTATTTACGTATTTAGACGGTATCCGAATCTAATCCTTACAATAAAATTAAAGTTTTTTTAGGGAAGAATGTCTTTTAGGTCAAGGCATAATTTTTTCTTTTATTTTTTGTAAGGTTCCTGCTAACATACCGACTAAGTGAATGATACCTTGTTATTTTATTTGAACTAATGATTGTTGAAAATACTACGCTCGACCCGCATCAATGGGTAAAGGCGCATGCCGATTACCTGTATGCCTATACCATAGCCCGCATCAACGATGAAGAACAGGCGAAAGATTTGGTACAGGAAACTTTCCTGGCCGCGTTGGAAAAGGTGAACGGTTTCCAAGGGAAAAGCTCGGAGCGCACCTGGCTGACCGCAATTTTAAGAAATAAGATCATTGACGTTTATCGGAAAAAGTCGTCAGGATTGACTAATACAGATGTAATTAAAGCTGAAGAAGAGCAGTCGGACTTTTTTGACCCGCAGGATGGGCACTGGCGACAGGAACATGCCCCAAAGCAATTTGGTATTGACAATTACGACCCCCTTGTGAGTAAGGAATTTAACCAGGTATTGCAAAAATGCATGCAAAAACTGCCGGGGCTCTGGATGTCGGTTTTTACGATGAAACATATGGACGACCAGGCTACTGAGATCATCTGTACCGAACTGAAATTAACAGCCGCTAATTTTTGGGTGATTATTCACCGGGCTAAAATTAACCTGAGGGCCTGCCTTCAAAAAAACTGGATTTGACTATGGGACCGATAAAAAAGATACAATACAATTGCAAGAAGGCCACTTTCCTGATCGAGAAAAAAATGATCAGCAAAATTACATTTCGTGAAACGATCGAGCTCAGGATACACCTGCTTACCTGCGGGGTGTGCCGCCTTTACCAGGAGCAGGCCGGAAAAATAAACGAAATGGTACGCCAGCTTTTTAATGCTTCGGCAAGCAGGGATGTAAAGCTTGACGAGGGCTTCAAAAAGGATATGCAGGAACGCATTGAGGAAGAATTGAATAAAAATTGAAATACTTTGTAAGGAGTGTTAATGCCGCCCGACTAAAGGGTAAATGTTTAAAAGATCATTAATAAAACCAAAAAACACAGTATGAAATCAATTATGTCAAAAGCGGTTGCAACCGCTGTAATCGCCGCTTTATTTTCACTTAACCTTCAAGCTGCTACGCTTCCGTCAGCAGATACCGGTAAAATGTCCAAAATGAAAATGGATAAGAAGATGGACAAGAAAAAAATGAAAATGTCCAAAATGAAGAAAGACAAAATGGGCAAAGACACTGCAAGTAAAATGTGAGTTGTTTGTTGTTTTTACCATGGGAGGAAGCAGTTCCTCCCATACCTTATATCTTTAATTAATACCATGAAAAAATATATACTTATAACATTCGGAATTCTATTCTCTTTACAGGTGTTGGCGCAGAGCGGGCTTAAAGCAGGCCAGAGCGCCCCCGTATTTTCAGCTACAGATAATTCAGGTAAAAAACTCGATCTGAGAACGCTGCTTAAGACACACAAATCTGTGGTGCTGTTTTTTTATCGCGGACAATGGTGCCCTTATTGTAACAAGCAAATTAAGCAGCTACAGGATTCGCTGGAACTGTTAACCGCTAAAGGGGCTTACGTGGTTGGCGTAACCCCCGAAACCAAAGATAACATTGATAAGACAATCGATAAATCACGTGCTTCATTTTCGATCATACAGGATAAGGGTTACCAGATCATGAAAGCTTATGATGTTAATTATACCGCCAATGACGAACTGGTGTCAGGCTTAAAGAAATATGGTATTGACCTGGAAAAAAACAACGGAAACAGGGACCACATATTACCCGTACCGGCTACCTATATCATTGACAAATCGGGTAAGATTACCTATGTGCATTTTGATAAAGACTATACAAAAAGGCCGGCAATAAGCACGCTGGCAGCCAATTTAAATTAATTACAGACCAAGTGTAAACCTATGTCCGGACTAAGCAGGTGTTTCAGGTGTTTCAAAGTGTTTCACTTTTTTAGTGAAACAGTAAAATAGTTGAATTTTTAGGAATTATATATCTGATAAACAGAAATTTAACCAACAATTTTGACTGTTTCAAGGTGTTTCAGGTGAAACAGGATTATTAATTCAGTTTACTGCTGTTGCTGTTGCTGTACCATTTCCATGTAACGCTGGTAGCTGTTTTTTGCCGCTTCGTTTACCGGTTTGAATTCTACTACTTCAGAGGTTTCGGGGTGGTGGTGGGTATCATCTTCACCAACAGATACCGCTACCTCGAGCAAATGTTCGGATGCGCCTTTGTATACTCCTTTTACTGGTGAACAGTCTGAGAAATTACGGCCCACAGCTAAACGGATATGGGTATCATTAGCGATGCAGTTATTGGTGGGGTCAATACCGAGCCAGCCGTAATCGGGAATATAAGCTTCGGCCCAGGCATGGGTTGCACCTTCGCCGCGCATGCTGGTATTGCGGTTGGTGCAAATATACCCGCTTACGTAACGCGCCGGGATATCTACCAATCGGAGCATCAACGTTAGGATATGGGCGAAATCCTGACAAACACCGGCTTTCAATTTCCATATCTCATCCAGGGTGGTTTCAACCGTGGTTACCCCTTTGATGTATTGAAAATTATCGTAAACGTAGCGGCAAAACCGCAGGGCCACCTGGTAGGGGGTATCGTCTTTTGATTTTTCGGCCTGTACCAATTCCATCAGCTCTGAAAAACCTTCAAAATATTCCTTTTTCAAAAAGTCGATATAAGGCACCATATACTGCAGGCGCTTCAAATCATCCCATTGTTGCGAGGGGAAGATATCATTGCCAGGCAAAGGTTTATGGTGGGTATTAACCAATAATTTAGAGCTGATGATCAATGAGGTATGCGGGTCGCTGTAGGTAAAGCTGCCTACCTCATTTCCGTAATAATCGATATAGGTATCAATAGCGGGGTCGCCTGTGATATGCAGTTCCTGTCGTACTACCTCCTGGTATTCATCCTTTATAGGGAACAGGATGATCTGGTTGGCGCTGTCGCGAACCGGGCCTGGGTAGGTGTACTTGGTAATATGTTGTATTTTAAATTCTGGCATAATAAATATTATAGGTTATGATCAGGAATTGGCAAAATAATGGCTGTTAAGGGCGTCCCCGATGCCAAACAGTTCACTCCGGATATGCGTCAGGAAAGCATGCAGCCCATCATCCTCAATACTTTTTACCGAACTATACTTGATGTGGCTTTGTAACCGGCCGATATAAAAAGATAACTCCCGGTAATCGTCAATATTACTGTCGTGTTTCAATCGCTCAAAATAACGCTGGATATGGTTTACTGCATAAATTACCGAGCGGGGAAAATCGTTATTCAATACTACCTGCTCCAATACATTTTCAGCCTCAAAGCCTTCACGGTAGGTTTTCAGGTAGAGTTCATATCCGCCTAAAGATAGCAGCAAGTGCTTCCAGTAAGTGGTATCTGTCAGCAGGTCGGGATTATCATCTATCGACCCAAATTTGGTATCCAAAATATCCACAGACTGTATGCCCCGTTCCAGGTATTTGCCGATATTCATAAAACTCCGGCCCTCGCCGCGTTCCATGGTTATTTCAACCGTGCCATAATACAGCATCCCTTGCTTTATCAGGATATCGAGCACACTCACCGGGTCGTCCTTTTTCAGCGCGTTATCTATCCGGCTGTCTTTAATAGTATGGTAATACTCATTAAGGCATTGCCAAAGATCCTTGGTAATGTGCTCCTGCACGCCGCGCGCGTTCTCCCGGGCAAGAGTGATGATATTCAATATCGAATTCGGGTTGTTCTTACCCGTAACCATATATCGGATCACCGCACGGCTGTTGTTACCCAGCTTTTCAGTTTCCTCGTCGTGCCCTGAAAATATCCTGACTACCGGTTCCCAGGTAAACTCCTGCACCGTATCCTGCGATGAGGCATAGTTAATCTTGAGCATCCGCAAAATACCGTCGCTGCGCTCAACGTAACGGCTTAACCAATATAAACTTGATGCTACTCTGCTTAACATAGGCCCCCTGGCCCCCTGAAGGGGGATTTTTTTATAGTATATATTAATTTCTTCATCTGCACATTATAATCTGCTCATACCTCCCCCTTCAGGGGGTCGGGGGGCTCAACACCCATGTATCTTTACTTCCACCGCCTTGTGAACTATTCACTACCAATGATCCTTCCTTCAGTGCTACTCTTGTTAATCCACCGGGAACTATTTGTATGCCGTCGGGGCCGTTAAGGGCGTATGGCCGCAAATCGATACGCCTCGGCTGTAAAGCACCTTGAATATAACAAGGCGCTGCGGACAGACTGATGGTTGGCTGCGCTATAAAATTGCGCGGGTCTTTGATGATCTCTTTTTTATAATCTTCTATCTCCTCTTCTGTAGACGCGTGTCCCATCAGCATACCATAACCGCCGCTGCCGTTGGTTTTTTTGACCACCATGTTGTTGATGTTGGCGAACACGTGTTTACGCTCATCCATATTGCCCAATTGGTAGGTGGGTACATTTTTCAGTATAGGTTCCTCATTCAGGTAATATTTGATCATTTCGGGCACGTAAACATACACCGCTTTATCATCTGCTACGCCGTTTCCAATGGCATTTACAATGGCTACATTTCCTTTACGGTAAGCGCCCATAATGCCTGGCACGCCCAATATGCTGGATGGATTAAATACCAGCGGATCCAGATAGTCATCATCCACCCGGCGGTAGATCACATCTACCTGTTGCAAACCAGTGGTGGTTTTCATGTATACCTTTTGATTATTCACTACGAGGTCGCGGCCTTCTACCAGTTCAACACCCATTAATCTCGCTAAGGTGGTATGTTCAAAGTAAGCGGAATTGTAAATGCCCGGACTCAATAGAACGATGGTTGGGTTGCTGATCTGCCGCGGTGAAAGCGACAACAAATTTTTGTATAGAATGGTTGGATATTCCGTCACGCTCCGTACGCCGCATTGGGGCATCAGGTCGGGGAACAGACGCTTGGTTATTTCACGGTTTTCCAGCATATAACTTACACCGGATGGCGTGCGCAGGTTATCTTCCAGTACATAAAATGTTCCATCATAATCCCTTATCAGGTCGATGCCTGCAATGTGTACATAAATATCATAAGGCACCTGCAACTGGTGCATTTCCCTCAGAAAATGCGGGCAGGAGTAAATAATATCGATGGGTACAATGCCATCCTTTACGATGAACTGGTTGTTGTAAACGTCTTTTAAAAACAGGTTAAGCGCATTGAGGCGTTGTTTGATCCCCTTTTCCACGAAGGCCCACTCGGCCGCGGTAATAATGCGCGGGATGATATCGAACGGGAATATCTTCTCGATACCCTCGCCGCTGCTGTAAACGGTAAATGTGATACCCTGGCTCATAAAAAGCCTTTTGGCCAATTCTTCCTTCCTCGTCAGGTCGTCGGATGACTCTTTCGAAAGATAATCTATTACTTTACTGTAATGGTCCCTTACGCTGCCAACCCCGTACATTTCGTCCCAAACACCGTTTATCGGGTGATATTCTTTAAAATAAGCTGATTCTTCCATAATGCTGTAGCCGAAATGATGTTTATTTGATCAGTTATTTCTTAAAGATTGTAATTTATGAAGTATTTTGTCAAAAAAGCAAATGATTTTTGATAAATTTTCATAAAAATGAATATAAATATATAAATATTTTACTGATAATGCGTAAACGGTAAGTATTTTGATAATTTAAATAACTTTTAACATCCAAAATGACCCAAATTGTATTAATCTGTATCGGAATTGCCTGAAAAACTAAATCGTTTTGACTGTTCGATCGTCGTAATAGGTTAGTCATTAATTGCCGGTCAAGGATTTTGCTGCTCATATCTGTATAATACATTTACTATCTTAGCTTTGTTTCTTATCCTCAAAAATGGCTGATCAGCAAGCGGGCAACAAATTAGGTTTATGGACGAGTACTTCGCTCGTCGTAGGTAATATGATCGGTTCGGGTGTGTTCCTGATGCCGGCGGCTATGGCTGCTTTCGGCGGAATCGGTTTGCTGGGTTGGGTATTCTCGGCCATCGGCTCCTTTTTTATTGCCAAAGTTTTCAGCAACCTAAGTAAACTGATCCCGGGTGCAACCGGCGGGCCCTATGTTTATACTAGGGCGGGCTTTGGCGACTTTGCCGGGTTTTTGATCGCTTGGGGATATTGGATAGCCAATTGCTGCGCCAATGCGGCCATCGTGGTTTCATTTATCGGCGCAATGAGCGTTTTTATTCCAATCCTGGCCCACAACACTACAGCCGCTATACTTACCGGGCTGGCCTCGATCTGGATCATCGTATTCATCAATTCGCGTGGGGTAGCATTATCAGGCAGGTTCCAGTTAGTAACCACTATTTTGAAATTACTGCCGTTGTTGTTGATATCAGTTGGCGGCTTATTTTTTATCAAAGCAGCCAATTTTCATCCCTTTAATTTAAGCGGGCAGCCAATTTTTTCGGCAATAACCACTACAGCTACTATGACCATGTTTGCCTTTGTGGGTATCGAATGCGCCACCATCCCGGCGGGCAGTGTTGAACATTCAGAAAAAACGGTATCACGCGCCACTATGCTGGGTATGCTCATCTCGACTTTTGTTTATATCATCGGGAGCATAAGTATCATGGGGATTATTCCTGCGGCCCAACTGAAAGAATCTGCCACACCTTACGCAGATGCGGCCGCAATTATTTACGGGCCTGCGGCCAGGTACCTGGCGAGCGCCGGTGTAGCTATTGCCGCTTTTGGTGCGCTTAACGGCTGGACGATGATACAGGGACAAGTACCTTATGCGGTTGCAAAAGATAAGTTGTTTCCCGGAGTATTTGGCCGACTTAACAAAAAAGGAGTACCGGCTATCGGCATGGCTATCAGCAGCGGAATGACCACGTTATTACTGCTAATGAATTATACCAAAGGACTGGTAGAACAATTTAAATTCTTACTGTTATTGGCCACCTTAAGTATCCTGATACCTTACCTCTTTTCGGCAGGAGCTTACATTATACTTGGGACCAAAAAGAATGCATTGCACAAAGCCAGCCTTACAAGTGTAGTTGTGCTGGGCTTGCTGGCCTTTGTTTATTCTTTATGGGAGATAGCCGGTTCTGGTGAGCAGACGGTTTATTATGGCTTCATGTTCCTGATGATCGGCGTTCCGTTTTATATCTGGCTGAGTTATAAGAAGCACAGGGCGGAAGAAGAAAAATAAAAAAACCGCCTGGTGATGCCAGACGGTTTCTACATAAAAACTCTTGCTGATTATTCCCCTGAAGAATGTTCCGCGATCTCTTCCTGCCTGAATAGTTTGGCGCTGAAGTAATCGTTGTTCATTCTTGATATATTGGTCAGGCTGATCTCTTTCGGGCATTCCGCTTCGCAAGCGCCGGTATTGGTGCAATTACCAAATCCTTCTTCGTCCATTTGTGCCACCATGCTTTGTGCACGACGATAACGTTCCGGCTGACCTTGCGGCAACAAAGCGAATTGGGATATTTTGGCTGATACGAACAGCATAGCCGATGCATTTTTGCAAGCTGCCACGCACGCACCGCAACCAATGCAGGTAGCTGAATTGAACGCTTCATCGGCGATCACTTTTGGAATAGCGATCTCGTTGGCATCAGGCACACCGCCTGTATTTACTGACACAAATCCGCCTGCCTGTTGTATCCTGTCGAAGGCTGAACGATCAACCGCCAGGTCCTTTATTACAGGGAATGGTGCCGCGCGCCATGGTTCAATAGTGATAGTTTGCCCGTCGTGGAAGCTGCGCATGTGCAGCTGGCAGGTAGTGATGGCCCGTTTTGGTCCGTGCGGGTGTCCATTAATATATAACGAACACATCCCGCAAATACCTTCGCGGCAATCGTGGTCGAAATATATCGGGTCTTCTCCTTTGTGAACAAGACTTTCATTCACCACATCCAGCATCTCCAGGAATGACATATCCGGCGAAATGTTCTCCGCTTTGTAAGTCACAAATTTACCCGCCGTTTGCGCATTCTTTTGACGCCATACTTTCAGCGTCAGGTTCATGTTGTTAGTACCACTCATATTTTTGAGATTGGTATCAAGTCGCTGGTATCAAGTATCAAGATTTTTCCTGTCTCGCTACTTGATACTAAGTACTTGCTACTATTTATAACTCCGTTGTGTTAAATGAACATTTTCAAATTCCAGTATTTCCTTGTTCAATACTTCGGGCTGGTTATCGCCTTTGTATTCCCAGGCAGCTACGAATGCGAAATTATCATCATCGCGCAGCGCTTCACCTTCCGGGGTTTGTGATTCAACCCTGAAGTGGCCGCCGCATGATTCTTTACGCATCAAGGCATCGTCAACCATCAGTTCACCCAGTTCCAGGAAGTCAGCCACGCGACCGGCTTTTTCAAGAGATTGATTTACCTCTTCATTTTCTCCAAGTACAATTGCGTTCTTCCAGAAATCAGCACGCAGGGTTTGTATCAAACCCTTGGCTTTTTTCAGTCCTTCTTCGTTACGTGCCATACCGCAATATTCCCACATGATATGACCTAACTCGCGGTGATATTCATCAACCGTTTTGGTGCCCCTTAATGCCAGCAGCTTTTGTATGCGCTCTTCCACATCCTTTTTAGTATTTGCAAAAGCCGGGTTATTGCTGTCGATTGGTTTTGGGCCGATGGTGGCCAGGTAATCGCCCAGAGTATATGGGATCACAAAATAGCCGTCGGCCAAGCCCTGCATTAAAGCGGAAGCCCCCAGGCGGTTTGCGCCGTGATCGGAGAAGTTAGCTTCACCTAAACAATATAATCCCGGAATGTTGGTCATCAGGTTATAATCAACCCAAAGGC
>Ga0207671_10000510_pt1 | contig 52543 bp, 55 predicted proteins | sample KBSC24metaG_FD_184352 | JGI IMG/M metagenome (GOLD analysis project Ga0207671, IMG submission 184352) | Corn rhizosphere microbial communities from Kellogg Biological Station, Michigan, USA - KBS C2-4 metaG (SPAdes) (version 2) | ecosystem: Host-associated > Plants > Roots > Rhizosphere > Soil... | reverse complement strand
TCAAGGGATACCGGCCGCAGTTCTACTTCCGCACCACGGACGTGACCGGTCTGGTGACGTTGCCCGAGGGCGCGGAGATGGTGATGCCGGGCGACAACGTGAACCTCGAGGTCGAGCTGATCACGCCGATCGCCTGCGAGGAAGGCCTGCGCTTCGCCATCCGCGAGGGCGGCAAGACCGTCGGCGCCGGCGTCGTCACAAAGATCCTCGAGTAGCCCGGTCGCCCCGCCTTCACCCCGACCCTCTCTCGCAAGCGGGAGAGGGGGAGGGGCCGTTTGATTTTCTGATTAACCAAAAAAAACAAGAGCCATAGCAAGACAGGAATGATCGCGTCGGGGGAGGGCGAGCTTTGCTCGCCCGAGCCCATCGCGGGGGGCGCGGGACCCTCTCAGGGTCCCGAATCTAGTGAAAGGAACAAGTCGTGGCAGCTGCACGGGTCATCATCACGCTGGAATGCACGGTTTGTCGCGAGCGCAACTACTCGACGACGAAGAACAAGCGGGCGAACGCCGAGAAGCTCGAGCTCTCGAAGTTCTGCCCTCGCTGCCGCAAGCACACCAATCACAAAGAAACCAAGTAACGACGATGTCTTCTAGGGCAGTAGCTCTAATGGTAGAGCAGCGGACTCCAAATCCGCGGGTTGGGGGTTCGAGTCCCTCCTGCCCTGCATGGTGAGCCATGGGCGCTAACAAGTTCATTCATCTGACGTTCGCCCTGGCGGGGCTGCTGGCAGCCTTCGTCCTGGCGCAGACCGTGGACTGGGTGTGGAGCTACTTCGCCAAGCCCAACGACATGGTCGTCAACGGTTCGGCGCTGCTCATCGCGGCCGCCGGCGCCTTCGTCGCCTACCGCAATGAGCGGGTGTTCGCGACGGTTCATGACATCACGCGCGAGCTCGAGAAGGTCTCGTGGCCGACGCGGAAAGAGACCTCGGCCGCGACGATCGTCGTTCTGGTCATGGTGGCGATCTCGGCCATCATCCTGAGCGGCTTCGACGCGATCTGGGCCTTTTTCACCAACTGGTTTTTGCGCTGAGGACGAACGGGACCAACTGATGGCGATGAAGTGGTACGTCGTGCACACCTACTCGGGTCACGAGAACAAGGCGAAGCTCTCGCTCCAGGATCGCGTGCGTCAGCACAACCTGCAGGCGAAGTTCGGTGACGTCTTGATCCCGACGGACACCGTCGTCGAACTGGTCAAGGGCCAGAAGCGATCGACCACACGCAAGTTTTTCCCCGGCTACATCTTCGTGCAGATGGACCTGGACCAGGAGTCGTTTCACCTGGTGAAGAACACCCCCAAGATCACCGGCTTCCTGGGCGGCACCAACCCGCAGCCCGTCAAGGAGACCGAGATCAAGAACCTGCACGTGGCGATGACCGAGGGCGCCTCGCGTCCCAAGCCTCGCATCTCGTTCGAAGAGACCGAGACCGTGCGGGTGATCGACGGCCCCTTCGCGAACTTCACCGGCACCGTGGTCGAGGTCAAGCCGGAGAAGCAGAAGGTCCGCGTCAACGTTTCCATCTTCGGCCGGGCCACCCCGGTCGAGCTCGACTTCGCGCAGGTCGAGAAGTCGTAACCCCCGGACCCGCGGTTCATCTCATCGAATCTCGTCGCGCGCTACGTAAGACCCCGTAAGGAAAGAAAATGAAGAAAGTCACTGGGTACATCAAGCTGCAGGTTCCCGCGGGCAAGGCCAACCCGTCGCCGCCCATCGGCCCCGCGCTGGGCCAGCACGGCGTCAACATCATGGAGTTCTGCAAGCAGTTCAACGCGCGCACGCAGGCCCAGACGAAGGACGACCTGATCATCCCGGTCGAGATCACCGTGTTCTCGGACCGGTCGTTCACCTTCATCACCAAGACCCCACCCGCCGCCATCTTGATCAAGAAGGCGCTTGGTCTGGCCACTTCGAAGAAGCCGGGCAGCGGCTCGAAGGAGCCGAACAAGAACAAGGTGGGGAAGATCACCAAGAAGCAGCTGCGAGACATCGCGACGGTCAAGCTCCCAGACCTGAACACCACCGACCTGGAAGCTGCGGTGCGGACGATCGCCGGTACGGCGAAGTCGCTCGGCATCGACGTCGTCGACTAAGGGGCGTGTGGCTCACCCTTTGAGCCACGGTGGGAGGCCCTGAGAAGGGCCGCAAAGGAAGAGAAAATGGCGGAAGGAAAGAAGTACCGGAACGCGGCGGCGAAGGTCGACCGCACGAAGAAGTATTCGCTGGACGAGGCCTGCAAGCTGTTGCCGCAGACCAAGGTGGCGAAGTTCGACGAGAGCGTGGACATCGCGGTGCGCCTGGGTGTCGATCCCAAGCACGCCGATCAGATGGTCCGCGGCGCGATCGTTCTGCCCCACGGCACGGGCAAGAGCCAGCGCGTGGCCGTGGTCGCCAAGGGTGACAAGGCCAACGAGGCGCGCGCCGCCGGCGCGGACTTCGTGGGCGCCGAGGATCTGGTGGAGCGCATCCAGAAGGAGAGCTGGACCGACTTCGACTCGATGGTCGCCACCCCCGACATGATGGGCCTGGTGGGCCGGTTGGGCCGCGTCCTCGGTCCCAAGGGCCTGATGCCGAACCCGAAGGTCGGGACCGTCACCACGGACGTCGCCAAGGCGGTCCGCGAGCTGAAGGCCGGCCGTGTCGAGTTCCGCGTCGAGAAGGCCGGCGTGGTGCACGCCCGCATCGGCAAGGCGTCGTTCGGCGCCGACAAGCTGAAGGAGAACGCGCAGACGATGGTGGATACCTTGCTGCGCGCGAAGCCGGCGTCGGCCAAGGGCACGTACATGAAGTCCGTGACCCTGTCGACGACCATGGGCCCCGGGATCAAGGTCGACACCCTGCCGCTGGTGTCCGCTTACGAGACCAAGTAGGCGAATAACTCAGGCAACACAGGCAAGGGCGAAACCATGGAAAGAACACAGAAAGAAGAATCGATCGGCGCTCTGAAGACCGACCTGGCGAAGGCTGCCAGCTTGATCCTCGCCGATTTCCGCGGTCTGACCGTCAACGTCGACACGAAGCTGCGCAACGAGTTCCGCGCCGCCGGCTGCCGCTACCAGGTGGTGAAGAACACCCTGCTGGGCCTGGCCGTGAAGGGCACCCCCATGGAGGGCATCGAGTCCCTGCTGGCCGGCCCGACCGCCATCGCCTACTCGTTCGAGGATCCGGCCTCCCCGGCCAAGATCGCGACGAAGATCGCCAAGGCGGAAGAGAAGTTCATCATCAAGGGCGGCTACGTCGAGGGCAAGGCGCTCGACAAGAAGGGCGTCGAGGCGCTGTCGAACTTGCCCGGCAAGGACGAGCTCCGTGCGACTTTCCTTGCAACTTTGCAGGCCGTGCCTCAGAACTTCCTCCGCTTGCTGAACGCAGCGCCGCAGAACTTCGTCTACCTGCTCTCGGCTCGGGAAGAGGCGCAGAAGGGGACGCGAGACGGTTCCGGTACCTAGCGAGGAGAACCGTGCGGGTGCAAACCCGCGCGGCGTTTGACGTTTTCAGAAGCTCAGTTTCCAAATTTTCAACGAAGCAATACGCAGATCTCAAAAGGGAGCATTGAAATGGCCGACGTCACGAAGGAACAGGTAGTCGATTTTCTCTCCAAGATGTCCGTTCTGGACCTCGCTGGTCTGACGAAGGAACTGGAGGACAAGTGGGGCGTCAAGGCGGCTCCGGTTGCCATGGCTGCGGCCGCTCCTGCGGCCGGCGGTGGCGCGGCGGCTCCCGCCGCCGAGCAGACCGAGTTCACCGTCATCCTGACGGACGCCGGCGCCAACAAGATCGGCGTCATCAAGGCGGTCCGCGAGGTCACCAACCTGGGCCTGAAGGAGGCCAAGGACCTGGTCGACGGCGCGCCGAAGAACATCAAGGAAGGCGTCTCGAAGGCGGACGCCGAGACCATCAAGAAGAAGCTCGTCGAAGCCGGAGCGAAGGTCGACGTCAAGTAAAGACCCTCACCATCACAATCGCACGTACATTCGGAGACCACTCCTTTGCCGGGCGCTTCCTGAGGAAGGAAGCGTCGCGGCGAAGGTCTGTTCCGTCGTCGAGAACGCTCTCGAGGCGGGCGAATTTTGAAGTCGTAGTTGCCGTGAAGGAGATTCGATGGTGCCTGTGATTCAGAATAATTTTCGAGCTCGGAAAAGCTTCGCCAAGATCGGGAAGATCATCGACATCCCGAACTTGATCGACATCCAGAAGCAGAGCTACGAGAAGTTCCTGCAGAAGGACATCCCCCTCGACAAGCGCGAGGACGTGGGCCTGCAGGGCGTCTTCAAGAGCGTCTTCCCCATCAAGGACTTCTCTGAGACGTCGTCACTGGAGTTCGTCTCTTACACCCTCGACAAACCGAAGTACGACGTGGACGAGTGCCGCCAGCGCGGCATGACGTTCGCGGCCCCCATCAAGGTGGTCGTCCGCCTGGTGGTGTGGGACACCAACGAGGAGACCGGCTCGCAGTCGATCCGCGACGTGAAGGAGCAGGAAGTCTTCTTCGGCGAGATCCCGCTGATGACGGAGAACGGCACCTTCATCATCAACGGCACCGAGCGCGTCGTGGTCAGCCAGCTGCACCGCAGCCCGGGCGTCTTCTACGATCACGACAAGGGAAAGACCCACTCGTCGGGCAAGCTGCTGTACAGCGCCCGCATCATCCCCTACCGCGGCTCGTGGCTGGACTTCGAGTTCGATCCCAAGGATCTGCTCTACGTCCGCATCGATCGCCGCCGCAAGCTGCACGCCACCGTGCTGCTGCGCGCCCTCGGCTACTCGACCGAGGAGCTGCTGAACTACTACTACGACACCGAGGTGGTCTTCCTCGAGGCGGGCAAGAAGTACGCGAAGTCCGTCGAGTACGACCTGTTGCCCGGCCAGCGCGCCAGCCGCGACATCCGCCACCCGGAGACGCGCGAGATCCTGGTGAAGAAGAACCGCAAGTTCACCAAGCTCGCCATCAAGAAGCTGCAGGACTCGAAGATCGATCGCCTGTCGATCGAGGTGTCGGATCTGGTCGGCAAGGTGGCCGCCACCGACGTCATCGACGAGCAGACCGGCGAGGTCATCCTGCAGTGCAACGAGGAGATCTCGGAGTCGAAGCTGGACGAGCTGCGCGAGCACGGCATCGCCCAGTTCAAGATCCTGTTCATCGACAACCTGAACGTGGGTTCGTACCTGCGTGACACGTTGATCGCCGACAAGCTGCAGTCGTCGGACGAGGCCATCCTGGAGATCTACCGCCGCCTGCGCCCGGGCGATCCGCCCACCCTGGAGACGGCCCAGAACCTGTTCAACAACCTGTTCTTCAACCCCGAGCGCTACGACCTGTCCAAGGTCGGCCGCCTGAAGTTGAACTACAAGTTCAAGCTGGACGAGGCCCTGGACACCGTCGTGCTGACCAAGCGCGACATCCTGGAGACGGTCCGCTACCTGATCGATCTGAAGAACGGCAAGGGCTCGATCGACGACATCGATCACCTGGGCAACCGCCGCGTCCGCGCCGTCGGCGAGTTGATGGAGAATCAGTACCGCATCGGCCTGGTGCGCATGGAGCGCGCCATCAAAGAGCGCATGAGCATGTCTCAGGAGATCGAGACGCTGATGCCGCACGACCTGATCAACGCCAAGCCGGTCTCGGCGGTGGTGAAGGAGTACTTCGGGTCTTCGCAGCTGTCGCAGTTCATGGATCAGACGAACCCCCTCAGCGAGGTGACGCACAAGCGTCGTCTCTCCGCGCTGGGGCCGGGCGGCCTGACCCGCGAGCGGGCCGGCTTCGAGGTGCGCGACGTGCACACCACCCACTACGGCCGTATCTGCCCCATCGAGACGCCGGAAGGTCCGAACATCGGCCTCATCGCCTCGCTGTCGACCTACGCCCGCGTGAACGAGTTCGGCTTCATCGAGACCCCGTACCGCAAGGTCGAGGACGGCCGCGCCACCGACAGCGTCGAATTCTACTCGGCGCTGCAGGAGGAGGGGCACTCCATCGCCCAGTCGAACACCCCGCTCGACAAGAAGGGGAAGTTCACCGAGGACCTGGTCTCCTGCCGTCACAACGGTGAGTTCGTGATGACGAAGCCGGAGGAGGTCACGTTGATGGACGTGTCCCCCAACCAGCTGGTGTCGGTCGCCGCCTCGCTGATCCCCTTCCTGGAGAATGACGACGCGAACCGCGCCCTCATGGGCTCGAACATGCAGCGGCAGGCGGTGCCCCTCATCCGCACCCACTCGCCGCTGATCGGCACGGGCATCGAGGGCATCGTGGCCCGCGACTCGGGCGTCACCGTGGTGGCCAAGCGTGAGGGCATCGTCGAGTCCGTCGACGCCGCCCGCATCGTCGTGCGCGCCATCAGCGAGGACGAGAGCGACGCCAACGCCGCCAAGCCGGACATCTACAACCTGACCAAGTTCCAGCGCTCGAACCAGAACACCTGCTTCAACCAGAAGCCGATCATCGAGCGGGGCGACCGGGTCAAGGTGGGCGACGTCATCGCCGACGGTCCGGCCACCGAGCGCGGCGAGCTGGCCCTGGGAGAGAACATCCTGGTCGCCTTCATGCCCTGGGGTGGTTACAACTTCGAGGACTCCATCCTCGTCTCCGAGCGCCTGACCAAGAACGACTACTTCACCTCGATTCACATCGAGGAGTTCGAGTGCGTCGCGCGCGACACCAAGCTGGGCAAGGAAGAGATCACCTGCGACATTCCGAACGTCGGTGAGGAAGCGCTGAAGGATCTCGACGAGGCCGGCATCGTGCGCATCGGCGCCGAGGTGAAGCCCGGCGACATCCTGGTCGGCAAGATCACGCCCAAGGGCGAGACGCAGCTCTCTCCGGAAGAGAAGCTGCTGCGCGCCATCTTCGGCGAGAAGGCCGGCGACGTCCGCGACAGCTCGCTGCGCGTGCCCCCGGGCGTGCAGGGCATCGTCATCAGCGCCCGCGTGTTCTCGCGCAAGGGCACGGAGAAGGACGAGCGCTCGAAGGACATCGAGGACGCCGAGAAGGAGAAGCTGCTCGCCGATCAGCGCGACGAGGTGAAGATTGTCTCGGAGTCCTACCAGGCCCGCATGCGCAAGCTGCTGCTGGGGAAGACCACCGCGGTGCGCCTGGTCGACGACAAGGGCAAGGTGCTGGTCGCCAAGGGCCAGAAGATCGACAACGCCACCCTGGACGAGATCCCCTCTCGCTACTGGCCGGCCGTGCAGATCGAGGGCGGCAACGGCAAGACCGAAGAGGCGGTGGAGCAGATCAACGCCAAGCTGCAGGAGGACATCGCCGGCATCGAGGCCATCTACCGCGACAAGATCGGCAAGCTGACCAAGGGCGACGAGCTGCCCCCGGGCGTCATCAAGATGGTCAAGGTCTACGTGGCCATCAAGCGCAAGCTGTCCGTCGGCGACAAGATGGCTGGTCGTCACGGCAACAAGGGTGTGGTGTCGCGCGTGCTGCCCGAGGAGGACATGCCCTACCTCGAGGACGGGACGCCCGTCGACATCGTGCTGAACCCGCTGGGCGTGCCGTCTCGTATGAACGTGGGTCAGATCCTCGAGACGCACCTGGGGGGCGCGGCGCGCTCCATCGGCAAGCAGATCGAGGACATGATCCAGCGCAACTACTCGGTCGATGCGGTGCGCGGGAAGCTGAAGAAGGTCTTCACGGAAGAGCATCACCAGAAGGTCCTGGAGGGCCTGGACGACGAGGGCGTGAAGCGCTTCGCGGCCACCGTGTTCAGCGGCGTGCACCTGGCCACGCCGGTGTTCGACGGCGCCAAGGAGGCTGACATCAAGGCCGCCCTGGCCCTGGCGGAAGAGGCCAGCACCGGGCAGCACACGCTGTTCGACGGCAAGACCGGCGACGCCTTCGATCACGACGTCACCGTCGGCGTCATGTACATGCTGAAGCTGCACCACCTGGTCGACGACAAGATCCACGCGCGCTCGATCGGGCCCTACTCGCTGGTCACGCAGCAGCCCCTGGGCGGCAAGGCCCAGTTCGGCGGCCAGCGTCTCGGTGAGATGGAGGTGTGGGCGATGGAGGCGTACGGCGCCGCCTACGGCCTGCAGGAGTTCCTGACGGTGAAGTCCGACGACGTCATCGGCCGGACCCGCATGTACGAGGCCATCGTGAAGGGCGAGCACGTCCTGGAGTCCGGCCTGCCGGAGTCGTTCAACGTGTTGTTGAAGGAGCTCCAGTCGCTGTGCCTGAACGTGGAGCTCATCGAAGACCCCAACGCGCCTCGCAAGCAGGAGTCGACGCTGGAGCTGATGGCTCGTGAGGTGGCCGCCAAGGCCAGCGCCCAGGCGGCAGCAGCCGCCCCGGTGCCGGCGGCGGAATGAGTTCGGTTTCCCAAATTAAAAGCTCAGCTGATCCCGGGGGGCGCCTGGCGGCCCTTTGGATCAAAAAGATCGCGACAAGGAAGCAGGGAAAAACACGATGAGGGACATCTTCAATTTCTTCGAGAAGCCGAAGGATCCGCTCTCTTTCTCGGCGATTCGGATCTCGCTGGCGTCTCCCGAGAAGATCCGGGAGTGGTCGCACGGCGAGGTGAAGAAACCGGAGACCATCAACTACCGGACCTTCAAGCCGGAACGGGACGGCCTGTTCTGCGCGAAGATCTTCGGGCCAGTGAAGGACTACGAGTGCAACTGCGGCAAGTACAAGCGCATGAAGCACCGGGGCGTCGTCTGCGAGAAGTGCGGCGTCGAGGTCATCCAGTCCAAGGTGCGACGCGAGCGTCTGGGCCACATCAACCTGGCCACGCCGGTCGCCCACATCTGGTTCCTGAAGTCGCTGCCCTCGCGTATCGGCAACCTGCTGGACATCACGCTGAAGGACATGGAGAAGGTCCTTTACTGCGAGGCGTACGTCGTCGTCGATCCCAAGCAGACCGGCCTGCAGCGCGGTGAGCTGCTGACCGAGGAGCGCTACGCCAAGGCGGTCGAGGAGCTGGGCGAGGATTCGTTCGTGGCCGGCATGGGCGCCGAGGCCATCCGCGATCTGTTGCGGGTGATCGAGGTACACACGCTGTCCGAGCAGCTGCGCTCCGAGATGAAGGAAGCGACCAGCGAGGCGAAGCGGAAGAAGCTGTCCAAGCGCCTGAAGGTCGTCGACGCCTTCCGCGAATCGGGCAACAAGCCCGAGTGGATGATGCTGGAGGTGGTGCCGGTGATCCCGCCGGACCTGCGTCCCCTGGTGCCGCTGGACGGCGGCCGGTTCGCGACGTCGGATCTGAACGATCTGTACCGCCGGGTCATCAACCGGAACAACCGGCTGAAGCGCCTGCAGGAGCTGAACGCTCCCGAGATCATCATCCGCAACGAGAAGCGGATGCTGCAGGAGGCGGTGGACGCGCTGTTCGACAACGGTCGTCGCGGCAAGACCATCACCGGCCCCAACAAGCGCCCCCTCAAGTCCTTGAGCGACATGCTGAAGGGCAAGCAGGGCCGCTTCCGCCAGAACCTGCTGGGCAAGCGCGTCGACTACTCGGGCCGTTCGGTCATCGTGGTCGGCCCCGAGCTGAAGCTGCACCAGTGCGGTCTTCCCAAGAAGATGGCGCTGGAGCTGTTCAAGCCGTTCATCTACAACAAGCTCGAGCAGCGCGGCCTGGTCACCACCATCAAGAGCGCCAAGAAGCTGGTGGAGAAGGAGCGTCCCGAGGTGTGGGACATCCTGGAAGAGGTCATCAAGGAGCACCCGATTCTGTTGAATCGTGCCCCCACGCTGCACCGTTTGGGCATCCAGGCCTTCGAGCCCCTGTTGATCGAGGGCAAGGCCATCCAGCTGCACCCGCTGGTCTGCGCGGCCTTCAACGCCGACTTCGACGGTGACCAGATGGCGGTACACGTGCCGCTGTCGCTGGAAGCGCAGATGGAAGCGCGCGTGCTGATGATGTCGACCAACAACATCCTCAGCCCGGCCAACGGTCGCCCCATCATCCTGCCTTCGCAGGACATCGTGCTCGGCCTGTACTACATGACGCGCGAGCGCATCTTCGCCAAGGGTGAGTTCCGCTCCAGCACCGGCAATCAGAACGCCCCCAAGGAGAAGGACGTCAAGGAGAAGATCCGCCTCGACCAGATGCACGGCGTGTTCTCGTCGAAGGACGAGGTGCGCATGGCGTACGACCACGGCGAGCTGGACCTGCAGGCGGCGGTGCGTGTGCGCATCGACGGCGAGCTGGTGGCCACCACCGTGGGCCGCGTCCTGCTGTACGAGATCGTCCCCAAGAAGCTGCCCTTCAAGCTGGTGAACCGCGTGCTGGGCAAGAAGCAGCTGGGCGACCTGATCGATGCCTGCTACCGCTTGTGCGGCCAGAAGGAGACCGTCCTCCTCGCCGACAAGCTGCGGCACCTGGGGTACACCAACGCCACCAAGGCGGGCGTCTCCATCTGCATCGACGATCTGCAGATCCCGGCCCGCAAGGGCGAGCTGCTCGAGTCGGCGCAGAAGGACGCGTCCGAGATCGAGGAGCAGTACACCGAGGGTCTGATCACCGATGGCGAGCGCTACAACAAGGTGGTCGACATCTGGGCGCAGGTCTCGGAGCAGATCGCCGAGGAGATGATGAGCGAGATCAGCTCGGAGGAGCTGGTCAACGACGTGACCGGGGAGAAGCGGCGCAGCCCGTCCTTCAACCCGATCTACATCATGGCCGACTCGGGCGCGCGCGGCTCGGCGCAGCAGATTCGTCAGCTGGCCGGCATGCGCGGCCTGATGGCGAAGCCGTCGGGCGAGATCATGGAGACGCCGATCACCGCGAACTTCCGCGAGGGTCTGTCCGTGCTGCAGTACTTCGTGTCGACCCACGGCGCCCGCAAGGGTCTGGCCGACACGGCCTTGAAGACGGCGAACTCGGGCTACCTGACCCGCCGCCTCGTCGACGTGGCGCAGGACTGCATCATCGCCGAGTACGACTGCGGCACCATGGACGGCATCGACATGTCGGCCCTGGTCGAGGGCGGCGAGATCATCGAGAAGCTGGGCGACCGCATCCTGGGCCGCGCCGCGCTGGACGACATCTTCGATCCCTACACCGGCGAGGTGCTGGTGCAGTCGGGCGACGAGATCACCGAGGACAAGGTGCGCGTCATCGAGGACGCCGGCATCGACCACGTCAAGATCCGCTCGGTGCTCACCTGCGAGACCCGGCGCGGCATCTGCATCCTGTGCTACGGCCGCGATCTGGCCCGTGGTCACATGGTCAACATCGGCGAGGCCGTCGGCGTCATCGCGGCCCAGTCGATCGGCGAGCCCGGCACGCAGCTGACGATGCGTACCTTCCACATCGGTGGTGTCGGTCAGGTGCGCACCGAGCAGTCACAGCTGGAGGCGCGCTACGACGGCATCCTGAAGCTGGAGAACACCGACGTCGTCAAGCGCGAGAAGCACTGGATCGTCATGAACCGTCATGGCGAGCTGATCGTGCAGGACGAGACCGGTCGCGAGCGCGAGCGGTACGGCCTGACCTACGGCGCCAAGCTGTTCGTGGGCGACGGCGGCCCGGTCAAGGCCGGTCAGTTGCTGTCCGAGTGGGATCCCTTCTCGGTGCCCATCCTCACCGAGGTGAGCGGCATCGTGAAGTTCGGCGACGTCATCGAGGGCGTCACCATGACCGAGCAGCTGGACGAGGTCACGGGCCTGTCGCGTAAGAGCGTCACCGAGAGCAAGGACGCCGATCTGCGCCCGCGCATCTCGCTGAAGGACGAGCACAACAAGACCCTGAAGATCCCGAACGCCGAGAACGACGCGCGTTACTTCCTGCCCGTCGGCTCGACCATCGCGGTGTCCGAGGGCGATCGGGTGGAGGCGGGCGACATCGTGGCCCGTATCCCGCGCGAGACCACGAAGACGAAGGACATCACGGGCGGGCTGCCGCGCGTGGCCGAGCTCTTCGAGTCCCGCAAGCCCAAGGAGCACGCCGTCATCGCCGACATCGACGGGACGGTCAGCTTCGGCAAGGACACCAAGGGCAAGCGCAAGGTCATCATCACCCCGACGCTGGGCGACCCCAAGGAGTACCTGATCTCCAAGGGCAAGCACCTGTCGGTGCGCGAAGGCGACAAGGTCCGGGCGGGCGAGCCGTTGATGGACGGGTCGTCGAACCCGCACGACATCTTGCGCGTCCTGGGCGAGAAGGCGCTGGCCAAGTACCTGGTGGACGAGGTCCAGGAGGTCTACCGGCTTCAGGGCGTGAAGATCAACGACAAGCACATCGAGACGATCGTGCGCCAGATGTTGCGGCGCGTGCGCGTCATCGACGTGGGCGACACCGGCTTCCTGGTCGACGAGCACGTGGAGAAGTACGTGTTCGAAGAGGAGAACGAGCGCGTCATCGGCAAGGGCGGCAAGCCCGCCCAGGGCGAGCCGTTGCTGCTCGGTATCACCAAGGCGTCGCTGTCGACCGAGAGCTTCATCTCGGCGTCGTCGTTCCAGGAGACCACGAAGGTGCTGACCGAGGCCGCGGTGTGCGGCAAGGTCGACTACCTGCGCGGCCTGAAGGAGAACGTCATCATGGGCCGTCTCATCCCGGCCGGCACGGGCCTGGGCGCCTACAAGCGCCTCTCGGTCCATGTCGACGCCCCCAGCGACGAGGCCGAGCTGGCCAGCCCGCTGCCGCCCGCCGCGGAAGCGGCCGCCCGCGCGGCAGCCGCCGAAGAATAGCCAACGCAGAAGTGGCGCTGCGGCGCCGCGGTCCGAACGTCACCGGCCGATCAGCTCCTTGCAGGGAGCGGATCGGCCGGAGTCGTTTCAGGGCGCGCCGTCTTCTCCGGGGGAGGGCGCTCTTCGGGATCGGTACGCGGGCCGGTGCCGGAACGACGCGGCCGGCGGCGGGCACTCCCCGCGGTCACGGTGGCAACGTGAAGAAGAAGGCGGCGCCCTGGCCGGGCGCGGACTGGGCCCAGATTCGCCCGCCGTGACGGTTCACCACCCGCTGCACGGTGGCCAGGCCCACCCCCGTGCCCGCGAACTCGCTGGCCTGGTGGAAGCGCTGGAAGGGGGCGAACAGGCGGGCGGCGTGGGCGGCGTCGAAGCCGGCGCCGTTGTCGCGCACGACGAAGGCGTGCGGCTCACCGGGGTGGCGGGCGAACTCGATGCGCGCCCCGTCGGTACGGCCAGTGAACTTCCAGGCGTTCCCCAGCAGGTTCACCAGCACGACGCTCAGCAGGCGGCGATCTCCGCGCGCCGTCAGCCCGGGCGCGATGTCGACCGTCGGGGCCCGTTCGGGGTGCGCGGCGCGCAGATCGGCCGTCACGTCGGCGGCCTGCGCAGACAGATCGACGTCGTCTTTCTTCAAGCTGGCGCGCGAGATGCGGGCCAGCTCGAGCAGCGCCTCGATGAGCGCGGACATGCGGGCCACCGCCTTGGTCACGCGCTCGAGATAGCCACGCGCCTCGCCGTCGAGCGCGGCGGAATGGTCGGCCACCACCTTGCGCGTGAAGCCGTCGATGGCGCGCAGGGGCGCCCGCAGGTCGTGCGACACCGAGTAGCTGAAGGCGTCGAGCTCCCGGTTGGCGCGCTCCAGCTCGCTCACCCATTCGCGGCGCAGGCGCGCCAGCTCGACGTGGGTCCGCACGCGCGCCAGCAGCTCGCGCGCCGAGAACGGCTTCACCAGGTAGTCGTCCGAGCCGGCGTCGATTCCCTCCACGGCCGCCTCCTCGCCGGCGCGCGCCGACAGCAAGATGACGGGAAGACTGACGGTGGCGGGATCCGCGCGCAGCGCCCGCACCAGGCCCGCGCCGTCCAGCCCCGGCATCATCACGTCGCTGACCACGATGTCGGGGCGGCGCGTCCGGATGGCCTCCAGCGCCTCCCCGCCATCGCCAGCGGTGGTCACGTAGTACGCGCTGGAGAGCAGCTCGGTCAGGTAGGTCCGGAGATCGGCGTTGTCGTCGACCACCAGCACCGACGGCCGCGCCCCCGGCTCGCCAGGGCGCTCGTCCTTGTCCACGGGGTCAGGTGCGGCGCGGGCGGATATCCCGCCGGCGTTCCCTGTGCCTGCCCAGTGCGCCGCCTCGGCAGCGTGAGCGGAGGCGGTCTGTCCCCCGGACGCGACGGCCGGCACGGCCGAGGTGGCCTGCGGCGGCAGGTGGGCCGACCCCTTCGGAACCTCGACCCGGAACGTCGTGCCCTTGCCGGCCGCGCTCTCGACGGAGACCCGCCCGCCGTGCAGCTCGGTGAGCTCGCGCACCAGCGACAGTCCGATCCCGGTCCCTTCGTAGGTCCGTCCGGTCGTGCCGGGGACGCGATGAAACCGCTCGAACAGTCGGGGCACCTCGGACTCGGGGATGCCCACGCCCGTATCGGACACCTCCAGCACGGCGGCCTCGGGCAGCTCCCGCACCCGCACCACGATCTCCCCCTGCAAGGTGAACTTGAAGGCGTTCGACACCAGGTTGGAGACGATCTTCTCCCACATGTCGCGGTCCACGAAGATCGGCTGCGAGAGGGGAGGGCAGTCGATGCTCAGCCGCAGACCCCCCATGGTGACGGCCGACTGGAACATCCCGCTCAGCTCGGCGGTGAAAGCCGCCAGATCGACGGGCGCGAAGTGCGGCTCCAGGCGGTTCGCTTCCAGGCGCGAGAAGTCGAGCAGCGTGTTCACCAGCTTCAGCAGCCGCGAGGCATTGGCGTGCGCCAGCTCGATGCGCAGGCGCTGACCGCGAGGCAGCGGCGTCTTGGTGTCGGCCAGCGACTCTTCCAGGGGGCCCAGCATGAGCGTCAGCGGCGTGCGGAACTCGTGGCTGACGTTGTTGAAGAAGGTGGTCTTGGCGGCATCCAGCTCACCCAGCTTCGCGTTCGCCTCCCGGAGCTGGTTGTTTGACGCCGCCAGCTCCCGGCTCCGCGCCAGCACCTCCACCTCCATGGCGCGCGTGCGGCCACGCAGCTCCTCGCCCAGCTCGCTGGACCGCACCAGGTCCGTCACGTCCTCGACGCGGTGCAGGATGTACAGCACCTCCCCCGCCTCGCCGAGCACGGGGATGTTCTTCGGGCTCCAGTACTTGGCCTCGAACTGACCGTCGGGGCCGCGGATGTCGTACTTCTGCACCGCCATGGTGTCCGCGGTCCGGGTGGCGAGGACCCGTTCCAGCGAAGCCCGCAGGTTGCTGGTCCCGGTAGCCCCCTGCTCGTGGGGATTGTCGGGGAAGACCTCGAACAGGCCTCGCCCGAGCGTTTCGCGCCCGGTGTGGGTCGCCTTCAGGCGGGCCTCGGTCGCCGCCACCATGGTGAAACGGGGTGGGTCCGGCAACAGCACCAGCAGCACCTCGGGCGAAGCCTGGAACAGCTTCTCGAAGTCGGGTGGCAGGCCGCGCACGCGATCAGGATATCACTGCCGCGTCACCGCATCTTGCCGACACCGGGACGATGACTAGGTGGGGAACATGCGCAAGACGCTGCTGGAAGGGGCTGCGAGGGGGGCACTGGCGGGGACGTTCGCCACCGGCCTCATGACGTTGTTCATGATGGGGGCCCGGCGGGCGAACTGGCTGGGCCAGCCGCCCCCGAAGAAGTTGACCGACAAATTGCTGCGGACGCTGGGGCGTTCGCGCCATCCCTGGTCCAGCTGGCCGCTGGCGACGTTGAATCACGCGGCGTTCGGCGCGGCAGCGGGTATCCCGTTCGCGCTGGCGGCCGGGCGGCTGCGCACGGCGGCCGGGCGGGCGCTCACCGGCAGCGTGTACGGCGCCCTGATCTGGTCGGTCATGTACCAGGGGGTGCTGCCGGCGCTCGACGTCATGCCCCAGCCCCGCTGGGATCGCCCGGGCCGTCCCAGCGCGATGATCGTGGCCCATCTGATCTACGGTGCCGCGCTGGGAGCGACCGCGGTCCGGGCCGGGGGCGGCGACGCCGCCCGCCGATGATGACGACGACGACGACGACGAGATGAAGGGCCGCTCGCCTGCCACGTCCCTCCCTGCGTGAGGAAAAAGAAAAGGTCCCGTGCGTCGCGCAGCGCGAAACGCACGGGACCGGTGCAGGCGCAGAAAACCGCGCCTGGGACGAAGAGGCCTACCTAGATCTCGTCGTCCGTATCTTCCTCGTCGGCGTCCTCGGTCTTGCGGACGGAGCGCTTCACGTCCGTCTTCAGCTCCTCGAACGCGCCCTTCGCCTTGCCCTTCATCTCGTCGGCCACGCCTTCGGCCTCCCGCGTGCGATCGCCGGTCAAGCGGCCCTCGGCCTGCTTCGCCTTACCTTTGACGGTATCGATGATTTCGCCCATGGTGATCCTCCATTTCGGGGTTGTCGTCAGCTGGTGTAGCTCCGGACGCCCGCAATGAGTGCATCCGCCGGGCCAAGCCCCGCAGTGCCCCAATGCCTGGGTTTGCGGCAGGATCGGCAGAGATCGGCAGGTTTCGCCACGCCGTCGTGGCAACGCGTTCCCGACCCCCGTTTCGCCGCCGAAACGGCGAAGGTCGGCGAACGTGCGCGTCAGGCGGTGGTCCTCGCGCGCCGCCGCAACATCACGTAATTCAGCAGCACCATCACCACATTGAAGCCGTTCCAGAGGTGCCAGGTCAGCGGCGACGGCCGCACCAGGAACAAGATGAAAGCGGCCAGGCCCACGAACATCAGCCCCACCGGCAGGCCGCCCCGCCGAAACTTCGGCACCTTCACGGTCGACACCATCAGCGCGGCGATCACCACCACGCCCGCCGCCACCAGCCAGCCGGGCAGAGCGGCGCGCAGGATGACGAACGACCAGACGTAGCTGGCGGCGATGGGAATGGGAAGGCCCTGGAAGGTCTGGTCGCTCCCTTCGGCGGTGTCGATGTTGTAGCGCGCCAGGCGAACGGCGCCGGCCAGCGGAAAGATCACGGCGATCACCAGCCCCAGCGCGCCGAAGGGGGCCAGCGCCGCCAGGTACACCAGCACCGCGGGGGCCACGCCGAACGACACCATGTCCGACAGGCTGTCCAGCTCCTTGCCGAAGTGCGACGTCGCCCCCAGCGCCCGCGCCAGACGTCCATCCGCCAGGTCGCACAGCGCGCCTGCGAACAGGCACATGATGGCGCGCTGAAAGCGCCCCTCCGCTGCCGCCAGGATGCCCGCGAAGCCCAGGGCGATGTTGGCGAGGGTCACCGCATTCGGAACCAGGTGTGTCGGTTTCACGCCCCGAAAGATAACGGCGCCTGCGACCCCGGGCCGCCGGGATTGCTCGATTTTTTCGAGCCAGCTGAGATTCCCCGGAGCGCCCTTCAGGCGGGGACTTCGCGCGGGTCAGCCCCGGGGGGACCGACTTCTGGCCCGATCCGAAGGTCAGGCGCTTTATCCGATGTGGCTGCGCCAGATCGCGCGCGCCGCGCAGGGCGCCGACGCTTGTCTCGAGATCGTGGGCCACATCAGCCGCAGCGGCTCGGAGCAGGTGAACCACCGTCTGTCCCTGGCCCGCGCCACCGCCGTCCGCGAGCGCATCGAGCGCGACGCGCCGGGCGCCAGCAAGAAATGGAAGGTCACCGGCGTGGGCTATCGCGAGAACATCATCGGGACCGGGAGCGACGACGAACGGGACGCCATCGACCGGCGCGCCTCGCCTTCAGGGTGATTCCCTGCCCCCAATGAGCCGCTCGACTATCGTCGGAGGACCGGCAGGTGTAAAAATTCCGGTGTGACCGCATACCTGCCCGGGCGGCGGAGCTTCTTGCAGGCGCTGGGCGCGGTCTCGGTCGCGGGGTGCTCCTGGACCAAGACCGGGCGGCAGAGGCATCGCCTGAAGCCGGCGCTGGGGTTCCTGCGCCAGACTGACGCTGCGTCGCTGCTGTTCGCCGAGGAGCTGGGCTACTACGGCAAGCAGGACCTGTCGCCCGTCTTCCACCGGGCGGCCTCGCCGGTCGAGCTGAAGGAGCTGCTGGCGGCCGGGGACCTGGTGGCGGCGCAGCTGCCCGCCAGCTTGCCCATCGCGCTGGCCGGCATGGGGCTGCCGCCGTCGCCGTCGGATCTGGTCACGCTGATGATCCTGTCGCAGAACGGGGCGGCGTTGACGCTGGCCCGCGACCTGTGCGACACCGTGAAGTTCCTGGATCTGGAGGGCCTGAAGAAGGTGGTCGGCCGCCGCGCGAACGGCCCCGCGGTGTTCGCGGTCCCCATCGAGGGAGGCTGCGACGATCTGCTGCTGCGCTACCTGCTGGCGGCGGCGGAGATCCCGTTCGAGCGCATCCGGATCGAGGCGCTGCCCGCCGATCGCATGATGGCCGAGCTTCGCGACGAGCGGATCATCGGGTTCGCCGCACCGGACCCCTGGTCGGCCCTGGCCACCCAGCAGGACGTAGGCTTCACGTTCGCCACCGCCCAGGACATCTGGCAGACGGCCCCGCGCAGCGCCCTGGTCACGACCGAGAAGGGCCTGAACGAGCACCGCGCCGTGCTGAAGGCGGTCGTCCGCGCGGTGATCGAGACGTCCGTCTGGCTGGATGTGCCGGCGAACCGGGCCCGCGGCACCATCGGCGACGTGCTGGCCCGGCACCAATACCTGGACCTCGACTCGGGACCGATCCGCTCGCGCCTGGCCAGCGTGTACGACCTGGGCTGCAAGCTGGGCGAGCGCGACTTCGAGGACGACATGATCTTCTTCCACCACGGCGGTCGCGTGAACGCGCCTCGCCGGGCGGACGCGCTGCTGTACCTGGCGTTGCTGGCCCGTTTCAAGCTGCTGCCCGCGCCGCCGTCACCGACGGTCGTCGACCGCGCCATCCACGACGACCTGTACAAGGAGGTGGCCCGCGAGATGGGGGTGTCCGTTCCGGACGACATGAAGCCGTTCGTGGTCACCCTGGACGCGGTCCGGTTCGATCCCAGCGCGCCTGCGGAGTGGGGTCACCTGTGGTCCCACGCCTGAGGCGCCACGCACGCGCCCGTCGCCGGTTCGCGGGGGGCACGCCGGGCCTCGACGGGGAAGCGGGGGCCGACGAAGTTGTGACGCCGGTCGCTTCCCTGTACTGTCTGACGCGTCGTCCGAAATCCGGACGATGCCATCATTCGGGGGGGTGGTGCGCGTAGAAGGATTCGCTGGAACGAGCCGCTATGTCCTGCGCCGGCGCCTGGGAGCCGGCGGGATGGGCGTGGTGTTTGCGGCCTATGATCGCGAGCGCGACAGCGAGGTCGCGCTGAAGATCCTGCAGCGCCTGGACCCGCAGGGGATCGTGCAGATCAAGCGGGAGTTCCGGGCGCTGGCGGAGGTCTCTCACCCCAACCTGGTGGGGCTGTACGAGCTGGTGTCGTCGGGAAACGCCTGGTTCTTCACGATGGAGCTGATCGACGGCGTCGACTTCCTCAGCTACGTCCTGGGGGGCGCCATCCGTGAGGTGCCGCGCCCGCACGGCATCTCCTCGGCCAAGGAGGCGCAGACCGTCCGCCTGATTCCCGAGCTGGACGGACAGGACGTGCTGCAAGGCCAGCCCGGTCCCGCGCCCGCCGGCGGCTCGCCACCGCCGCCGGAGGTCCCGCTGGTGCTGGACGTCGAGCGGCTGCGTTCGGTGCTGCGGCAGCTGGTCGAGGGCGTGTGCTCCATCCATGCGGCGCACAAGGTGCATCGGGACATCAAGCCGACGAACGTGCTGGTCAGCACCGCGGGGCGGGCCGTGCTGCTGGACTTCGGCCTGGTCAGCCACGGCGTGCCGGTGGCGGGCGGTGACGATCCGGGCGTCAGCACCACGGGCGGCACGCCCGAGTACATGGCGCCCGAGCAGGTGCTGGGGACGGGAGGCGACGCCGCCTCGGACTGGTACGCCGTGGGCTGCATGCTGTACGAGGCCCTGGTCCAGCGGCTGCCCTTCGAGGGTTCGGTGGGCCAGATCCTGAAACAGAAGCTGAGCCAGGACGCGCCGGACATCCGGGGGCGCACGCCGCCGGGCACCGAGGATCTGGCCGACCTGGCGATGCGCCTGCTGGCGCGGTCGCCCGCCGACCGGCCCTCGACGTCAGAGGTGATGCGCGCCGCCGGCGCGCGCGGTGACGGCGCCCTGTTCGCCAGCAGCATGGTGGGAAACATCCCCGTCGAAGACGTGGCCTCGGCGGGCGTGGGGTCGGCGTTCGTGGGGCGGGTGGAACAGCTGGCCGCCCTGGAGGCGGCCTGGCGCGCGCACGCCGACGCCGCCCGGCGCGCCGTGGCCGTCACCATCACGGGTCGATCGGGTATGGGAAAGTCGGCGTTGTGTCGGCGCTTCCTGGCGCGGGTGCGGGCCGATCGCCCGGACGCGGTGGTGCTGGAGGCGCGCTGCTACGAGCGCGAGTCGGTGCCGCACAAGGCGCTGGACGGGGTCGTCGACGCGCTGGTGGGAGAGATCGCGGCGCTGCCCGGTCCCGCCCGCGACAGCATGCCCTGGGCCGACATCGATGCGCTGGGGCGGCTGTTCCCCTCGGCGCGCCGGCTGGCGCGCGAGCTGAGCGGCGATGTGAGCCTCTTGGGCGGCGATGGCGACGACGGCGACGGTCAAGAGGGCGCGCCCAACGAGGCGGATGCGCGCGGCCAGCGGCGCCAGGCCGCCGAGGCGCTGCGGCGGCTGCTGGGTCGCTTCGCGCAGCGGCGCCCGCTGGTGATTCACATCGACGACTTCCAGTGGAGCGACGTGGACAGCCTGCCCCTGCTGTCGCGCCCGCTGTCGGGGGTGGCCTGTCCCGCGGTGCTGTGGCTGTTCAGCTACCGCGCCGAGGAGGCCGCCCACAGCGAACCGATCACGGGGTTGTCGGCGATCCTGTCGATGGCGGGACCGGCGGTCGACGTGCGCCGCGTGGCCGTCGATCCGCTGACCGCCGAGGAGAGCAGCGCGCTGGCGTTGCAGCTGCTGGGCCGCGCCGACGGGCTGGCCCGCGCGCGCGCCGAGCGGCTGGCGCAGGAGTCGTCGGGCAGCCCCCTGTTCGTGGCGGAGCTGGCTCGTCTGGAGCGCGAGCGGGGGGACGACAGCCAGGCAGCGGGGGCGCAGCGGCCGGCCACGCTGGAGGAGCTGCTGAAGGTGCGCGTCGCCGCTTTGCCGGTCACGGCGCGCCGGCTGCTCGAGCGGGTGGCGGTGGCGGGCCGGCCCACCAGGCAGGGGGCCATTCGCCGCGCCGCCGGACTGGGGGCGGACGACTTCACGGCCCTGCTGGCGCTGCGCAACGGCAACCTGGTGCGCGCCTCCGGCGTCCAGGACGACGACGTCGTCGAGGCGTATCACGATCGCATCCGCGAGCTGGTCGCCTCGACGCTGGCGCCCCAGGAGGCCCGTCGCTGTCATGCCGATCTCGCCGCCGCCCTTCAGGCCGGGGTCGACGTCGACCGGCTGCCCAGCGCCGAGCTGGAGGCGCTGGCTCACCACTCGCTGAACGCCGGCGATGACGAGGGCGCGCTGCGCTTCACCCTGCGCGTGGCGCGCGGCGCGCGCGACGTGTACGCCAGCCGTGACGCCGCCCGGCACTTCACCATCGCGCTGGGGCTGCTGGCCCGCCGCGACGACGCCGAGCTGCTGCGCACGGTGCGCCGGGAGGCGGCCGAGGCGTATCGGCAGGCGGGCCTTTACGATCAGGCGCTGTCCCTGCTGACGGTGATGCTGCAAGCGGCGGCTGATGGCGAGCGCGCCGAGCTGTTCGTCGATCGCGGCCACGTCTATCAAGAGAAGGGCGACTTCCAGTCGGCCATCGCCGACCTGGAGAGCGCGCTGGAGCTGTTCGGCCGGAAACCGCCCCGCCATCGCGGCCGGCTGGCGCTGGCGGTGGGCGGCGAGCTGGCCCGTCACCTGCTGTTCTCGTCGCGTCCCGCGCGGGCGGCCGCGGCGCCCGGCAACACCGCGCTGGAGCGGCAAGCCGAGGTGTTGATCCTGCTGGTGCGGATCTACTACTTCGTCGACATCGGCAAGCTGGTGTGGGCGGGGGTGGCGGCCATGAACCTGGCGCGGCGCTCGCGCCGCGAGGTGACGCGGGTGCTGGCCACCGGGTACTTCGGCGCCATCCTGTCGGGCGTGGGGATGCTGGGGCGGGCCGCGCGTCACTGCCAGCGCGCGGTGGCGCAGGCCGAGCGCTCGGGCAGCGGGCTGGCGCTGGGGGTCAGCCTGGGGCGCCTGGGGACGGTGGCCATCTTCCGCAACGAGCTGGAACGGGCGATGGAGCTGCTGCATCGGTCGGTGGCGGCGCTGAAGCCTGTCTCCGAGGTCTGGGAGCTGCTGACGAACCTGATGCTGGAGGCGACGGCGCACTTCCTGGCTGGCCAGCTGGAGCCGGCGCAGCGATTGTGGGAGGAGATGAGCGTGCTGGCCCACGACGCCGGCGGCGCGATGCACGTGGCCTGGTCGCAGGCGTGGATGCCCTACGTGCGCTACCTGCGGGGCACCGTCGGCGCCGCCGAGGCGCGCCGCGAGCTGTCGGCGGCGCTGGAGGCGTCGCGGGTGGTCCGCGACGTGGCGAACCAGACGGCGGCGCAGGCGCATCTGGCGGCGCTGGGCGTGGACGAGCGGGACGGCCCGGCCGCCGCCGACGCCGCCGAGGCGCTGTTCGAGACGCTGCGGCGGTACCGCGTGCAGGTGCCCTTCCTGCAAGTGGGCATGGTCGACGCGGCCGAGGCGGCGCTGGTGGCGCTGGAGAGCGGCGGCGAGCACCTGGACCCGGCGCGCCGCCGCCGGCTTCGTCGCATCGTCTCCGGCGCGCTGGCCAGGCTGGCCGGCGCCGCCCGCCGCTATCCCATGCTGCTGGGGCCCACGCTGCGGGTGCGGGCGCGCGCGCTGGCCTTCGCCGGCCGCCACCAGCAGGCCCGGAAGGCGGTGGCACGCGCGGTGGAGGTGCTGGAGCGCTCGCCGAACCGGCTGTGGCTGTTCCAGGCGTGCCGCGACGCCGCGCGGTTGCTGGAGGCCGAACGGCCCGCCTACCAGCGCCGCGCCGCCGAGCTGGGCGCGTCGCTGGCGCTGGACGCCCGCCATTGGTCGCCGACCGCGGCGGGGGAGCTCTGATGCGCATCGCGATCATCGCCACGTACACGCACGCCACGCGCCTGCCGCGCAAGGAGCGCTCGGTGATGCAATCGGCGGTGCCCGAGCTGATCGCGGGGCTCTGTCCGCCGGGCGCCGAGATCGAGCTGTACAACGAGAAGGAGGTCGAGGTCCCGCTGGACCGCGACTGGGACCTGGTGTTCTTCTCGTACCTGCACGCCTCGTACGAGCACACCAAGGTGCTGTCGGCGCTGTTTCGGCGGCGCGGCGCCCGGACCGTGGCCGGTGGCCGCCACGCCCGCCACTTCGCGGAGGACTGCGCCCGACACTTCGACGCGGTCGTGACCGGCGAGCCCGAGGCCAACGTGCCCCGGCTGATCGACGACTTCGCGCAGGGCCGCCTGCAACCGCGCTACGACGCCGCCGGCGGCGCCGCCGACATCCGGCCCTATCGCTGGGACCTGATCGACTACCGCGACAACCTGTTCCGGCTGCCCGCGGTCGAGGCCTCGCGCGGCTGTCCGTTCGCTTGCAACTTCTGCGTGCTGACCGGCTGGGAGAAGTATCGCTTCCGCCCGGTGAAGGAGGTCATCGACGACATCCGCCACCGCCTGACCTGGAACCGCAACCTGTTCGGCGTCTTCGACGACTGGTTCATCTTCCTCGACAACAACCTGGGCGGATCGCTGACCTACCTGCGCGAGCTGTGCCAGGCGCTGATCCCCCTGCGCAAGACCTGGGGATGCGCGCTGACGTTCAACGTCCTGCGCAACCCGGCCCTGGTGCGCCTGATGGCCGAGGCGGGCTGCCGTTACGTGTACACCGGCCTGGAGTCGCTGGATCCCGATTCGCTGGCCAGCATGAACAAGGGACAGAACCGCATCGACGAGGTCGATCAGGTCATCAACAACTGCTTCTCGGAAGGGATCTTGCTGTCCTTCGGCCTGCTGGTCGGCGCCGACGGTGACACCAACAGATACCTGGAACGCCTGCCCCAGTATCTGGCCGAGCTGCGCTACTTCTCGGTCACGTTCCTGGGCATCGTCTGCCCGTACCCGGAGACCCCTTTCTTCGCGCAGGTGGCCGGGGAGGGGAGGCTGCTGCCCGGCGCCACCATCAGGGACTTCGACGGCTACACGGTCTGCCACCGCCCGCTGCACCTGTCGCCGGACGAGGTGGTCGACCACTTCCAGCGCCTGTGCCGGACGCTGGGCAGCGTGCAGAACGTGGGGCGCCACTACCTGGCCCGTCTGGGGCAAAGCTCGCGCCCTTCCTACCGGCGGACCATCCTGGCCTCTGGCCTGGAAATCCGGTCCATCAGCAACCCGCTGGCCAATCCGGCCCGCCGCTACATCGCCGGACAGGACGCGCTGGAGGCGTGGGACGCCCGCATGATGGCGCAGCTGGGCCTGGCGCCCCAGGCGATCGGTCCCGAGGCGATGTCCGGCCCCGCGCCGGCGCGCCTGCCTTTGCGCCGACGCGCCCCCTGAGCCGCGCCAGCGCCCGCAGCTGACCTGTCCGGACGCGGCCGCGGTGTTCGAACAGGCGGGGGGAGGCGGCGATCTCGCAAGCAGGACCCGCACACGCTTCAGGGGGCGCCCCTGTAGCCTCTGACGGGCAAGCCGGCTGCCCGGTCCGGTTCGCCCGCGCCGGCAGCGCCGCTGGTCAGTGCTTCCGTCGCGTCAGGATCCGCTCCATCTCGTCCATGGTGGCGTTCATCTCGGCGATGGCGGCGTCGAAGGGGGCCGAGGTGGTCATGTCCACCCCGGCGTCCTTCAGCAGGTCGATGGCGTAGCGCGAGCTGCCCGACGACAGCATCTTCAGATAGGCGTCGCGCCGCGTGGTCTTCCCCGTCTTGTCTTGCATCTCCTCGCGCACCGCCCGCGCCAGCGAGGTCGACGCCACCATGCTGGTGGCGTACTGGTACACGTAGAAGTCGTAATAGAAGTGCGGCACGTAGGCCCACTCCACCGCCAGCAGGTCGTCCACCTGGCACTCGCCCTTGTCGTGTCCGTAGTAGTCCCGCGCGATCTTCAGGTACAGCTGGGACAGGTTCTCGCCGGTCAGGGGCTCGCCCCGCTCGGCCTGTTCGTGAAAGGCCAGCTCGAACTCCGCGAACTGCGTCTGCCGGAACAGCGTGGTGCGCAGGCCATCCAGCAGCGTGCCCAGCAGGAACAGCCGCGTCTCGTCGTCCTTCGCCTGCTCCAGCAGGTGATGGACCAGCAGGTTCTCGTTGAAGGTGGACGCCACCTCGGCCACGAAGATGGGATAGTCGGCGGTGGGGTAGGGCTGCGCCGCGTACGACAGGTACGTGTGCATGGAGTGCCCTGACTCGTGCGCCAGCGTCGACAGGTCGTCGTAGTGCCCGTTGAAGTTCAGCAGCTGGAAGGGGTGCACGCCGTAGACGCCCGTCGAGTACGCCCCCGAGCGCTTCCCCGTCGAAGGCAGGTAGTCGGTCCAGCCGCTCTCGAACCCGTGGCGCATCGCCTCGGTGTACTGCTTGCCCAGGGGCGCCAGCGTCTCGAGGGTGATGGCGCGGGCCTGGTCGGGATCGAACTTCATGTCGACGCTGGACACCAGCGGCACGTACAGATCCTGGTAGCGCAGCACGTCCAGGCCCAGCATGCGCTTGCGCAGCGACAGATAGCGATGCAGCGTGGGCAGGCTGCGATGAACGTCGCTCAGCAGCTGGGTGTAGACGCTGGTGGGGATGTTGTCCTGGAACAGCGCCGCCTGCAGCGCCGAATCGAAGTGGTGGACGCGCTTGTAGAACAGGTGCGACTTCACGGCCGCCGCCAGCGTCGCCCCCATGGTCCGCTCGTAGGTCTTGAGGGCGCCGAAGAACGTCGAGAAGACCCGGTCGCGGTCGGCGCGGTTGCGCGACTGCCGGTGCAGCGTGAAGGCCGAAGCGTCCAGGCGCACCGACTCGCCGGTCGACAGCTTCAGCGTCGGGTAGGGCAGGTCGGCGTTCGCCAGGATGCCGTGCACCTCGCCGCCGGCGCGCTCCAGGTCGCTCGCCTCGGCCACGATCTTCTCCTCGGCGGCGTTCAGCGTGTGGGGCTTCCGGCGCAGGGTCTCTTCCAGGTACATCCGATAGGGCGCCAGCTTGGGCTCGCCGGCCAGGAACTTGCGGACCTTGGCGGGATCCAGGGCCACGATCTCGGGCCGCATCCACGAGGTGGCGGCCGCGAACTGGGTCCCCAGGTCCTCGGCCGCCTGCTTCATCTCGCGGGGGCGGGCCGCGCGCACGTCCTCGTCCGACAGGCTGCTGGCGTACACCGACAGCCGCGACAGCTGAAGGTCGAAGTCGAACATGGCCTGCAGCGCCGCCAGCAGCTCGCCGGCCGACCTGCCCAGCTTCCCCTTGTGCTTCCCCAGCTCGGGCAGCTTCGCCGTCAGGTCGTCCTTGGCCTTGGTCCAGGCGGTGTCAGACTGGAACAGGTCGCCCAGCCTCCACTTGTACTTCTCGGGGATGTCCTTCCGTTCGGTGGCGTCGCTGAAGGTGGTGGTCATGGTCATGATGGCGAATCCGACGAGCGCGAGCCCGGTGCGTCGCATCGCGCGACGATAATCCGCGCCTCGGCCACCGGCAAACGAAGCCTGCCGCGAGGGCGGGCGCGAACGGCTGTCCGTCGGTGAAAAGACCCGGTTCGTTCAGCCCGCTGGCCACAGCCAGGCGGCGCCGCGGACGCCGCTGGCGTCGCCGTGCTGGGCGCGCACGATGGGGGTGATGGGGGCCGTGGCGACGGTGTAGCGGCCCAGCAGGCCGGGCACGTTCTGGAACAGGCGCGCGTTGTTCGAGACGCCCCCGCCCAGCACGATCACCCGCGGATCGACGAAGTTGATGACGGCGGCCAGCGCCCGCGCCAGCCGGTCCTCGTAGCGGGCGAACGTGGCCGCGGCGGCCGGGTCGCCGGCCTGCTCGCGCCGCCCGATCTCCTCGGGCGACAGCGCCGCGCCGGTGGCCCGCTCGAAATCCCAGGCCAGCCCCCGGCCGGCCAGGAACCTCTCGATGCAGCGGTCGTGGCCGCAGAAACAGGCGGCGCCGCTGCCGTCCTCCTCGCGCAGGAAGGGCAAGGTCGTGTGGCTCCACTGCCCGGCGCTGCCGTTGGCGCCCTGCAGGACCCGCCCGTCGATGACGAAGCCGCCCCCCACGCCGGTGCCCAGCGTGGCGCCGAACACCACGTCGGAACCGCCCCTGGCGGCCGACCCGGCCGGCCGCGCCGCCGCGCCGTCGGTCGCCTCGGACAGCACGAAGCAGTGGGCGTCGTTGGCGACGCGCACCGGGCGTCCCAGGCGGGCCGTCAGGTCCACGTCCATGGCCTGGCGGTTCAGCGTCAGCAGGTTCGAATTGACGATCAGTCCGTCGCTCGGGGCCAGAAATCCTGGCGTCCCCACGCCGACGGGGATGGCGGCCTTGCGGGGAATGCCCTCTTCCAGGCGCTCCACCAGCTGGGCGATGGCGTCCAGCACGGCCCGGTAGTCTTCCCGCGGCGTCGGGATCCGGTCGCGCCAGAGCTCCTGGCCATCGGGGGCCAGCAGCACGCCCTCGATCTTCGTCCCGCCCAGGTCGATGCCGATCCGCACGCCGCACTGTTTATCATGCGTACCGAGCCCGCGGGAACGCGGATATACTGGTGCGGATGCGCGCGCGTGTGGTCGGTCGTGCCCGGCCGTCGGCGCTGGCAGCGGCCGCCGGATGCCTGTTTCTGTTCGGCTCGGGCATGGCCAGCGCGGACGGTTCGCGCTCCCTCGAATTTCAGTTCACCCCCACCTCGCACGCCCAGCTGGCGCTGTGGCTCGAGACGCCGGACGGGACGTTTCTGAAGACCGTCGCCTTGACCCAGTCGGTGGCGACGCGCGGGATCGGCAACCGGCCCGGCGCCTCCCAGATGAACAGCGGCTATCGCTATCCCTACGGCCGGCGCGAGGGCGTGCTTCCCGTGTGGGCACATCGCCGCGCCGCCGCCCCGGGCGCCCAGGCGTTTCCGCGCATCATCTTCCAGCACCGGACGTACGAGGGGAAGGCCTCGCGCTCGTCGGAGGACTCCTCGCCGGACTCGTACTACTGCCTGTCGTTCAAGGAGGTGACGGGCGCCGTCGATCAGTCCACGCGCGACAAGGCGCTGGACGCGGTCACCTGCGCGACGCCCTTCAACAGCGACAAGGGCCGGTTCATGACCCAGGCCGACGTCGACAGCGGCTACAGCGAGCCCGCCGAGGTGATGGGGCAAGGGCTGATGCGCGCGCTCGAGTTGACCTCGCTTTACCCACCCCGGCGCGACGTCACCAAGTGCACCGGTGGGAACGTCTGTTACGACGGCACCGACGTCAACGCCTTCGCCCAGCACGCGCTGGCCGTCATGCCCGACCTGGACGCCGTCACCATGGCCACCCCGGCCGGTGATGCCGCCCAGTCGGTGATGTTCGTGATCCCCGAGGACTGGGCCGACGGCGACTACGTGGCCTGGATGGAGGTCAGCAAGGAGGGCGACTACAACGCCACCTTCAACGATCGGACCTTTCCCACCCCGCGCACGCCCGGCCAGGCGTGGGACGGATGGGCCACCGACTATGGCTATCCCTATCGGGGACAGCCGTCCGTGGTCTATCAGGTGCCGTTCACGCTGGGCGGCGAGGGCGTGGCGACGACGGCTGTGCCGGCCGGCTACGGTGACCTCGCCGGCTGGGGACCGACCGCTGCGGCGCTGAACCCGATGGGCGATGGCGCCATCACCGATGACCCGGTGAACGCTCCCGGCAGCGGCGCCGACCGCCTGCGGGTGCAGGCCGATCAGACGCGGCTGCGCGTCCGCACGGGAAGCTGCCCCGCGCACGCGCCCCCCGGCGCTCCTGTGCAACTGATGGCCGCCGCCGACGTCAACCCGCGCCATTCGCACGAGTGGGGCAGCTTGCATTTCGTCGAGCCGGCCAGCGACAAGCCGATCGCTCAGTACGAGGTGCGGGTGGGGCTGAAGCCGATGTCGGCGGGGGACGAGGCGTCTTTTCTTCAGAATCCGCCCGGGGTGACCGCCACCATCGACCCGGTGGCGCTGAACGTCGACGGCGCGGCGTCGGGCCAGGCCGTCGACGTCCCGTTCGGCGGAATGGTCCCGCTGACGATGTTCTACGTGGGCGTCCGGGCCGTGGACGTCTGTGGCGTGGCCGGTCCGGTGGCGGTCGCCACGGTGATGACGACGAACATCAACTTCACCAAGCTGTCGGGCTGCTTCGTGGCCACGGCTGCCTACGGCACGGCGATGCAGCCCCAGGTGCAGGCGCTGCGGGTGGCTCGCGACGCGCTGCGCACGCGCAGCACCACCTTCGCGACGGCCACCGACCTTTACTACCGCGCCGGGCCGGTGGCGGCGCAGCTGGTGGGGCGCAGCGACAGCGCCCGCGCCCTGGTCCGCCGCCTGCTGGCGCCCGTGGTGGCCGTCAGCCAGGCGGCGCTCGGGGACCGAAAGTAGGCGCCACCCAGCCGGCGCGTGCCTTGGGCGGGCGGCCTACGTATACTGGTCCGCCATGCCCCACGCTCGCCTGTCCCTGCTCGTGGCCGGCTGTCTGCTGATCGCGCCCCTGCGGCCGCTGCAGGCCCAGACCAGCACCGCGACGTCGCGGGTCCTGGAGCTCCGCTACACGCCGACGGCGCGTGCGCAGGTCGCGCTGTGGATCGAGAAGGCGGACGGGACGTTCCTGAAGACCGTCTCGCTGACCCAGGCGGTTGGCTATCGCGGCATCGGCAATCGTCCCGGCGCCCAGCACATGAACAGCGGCTTCCACTGGCCGTACGGCCGCCGCGAGGGCACGCTGCCCGTCTGGGCGCACCGCCGCGCGGCCGGACCGGGCGCGTTGCAGTTCGGGCGGGTCATCTTCCAGAACCGGGAGAGCGAGGGCGATGCCTCGCGAACGGCGGAGGATTCGACCACCGAGAAGTACTTCTGCCTGTCCTTCAATTCGGCCACCACGCAGAAGGACGCGCTGGACGCCGTGTCGTGCGCCAGCGGCTTCAACAGCGACAAGGGCCGGTACCTGACGGCGTCCGACGTGGCGGCCGGCTACGCCGAGCCCGTCGACGACAACGACAAGCGGTCGCTGGATCTGGTGTCGTTGTACCCTCCGCGGCGAGATGTCCTGCGCTGCGGGTCGGGCACGACCACCGCCTGCTCGGACACCGCCGACGTCAGCAACTACGCCGCCGACGCCCGCAAGGTCATGCCCGACATCGACGCGGTCACCATGGCCACCGCGCCGGGCGGCGATATGGAGCAGTCGATCCTGTTCGCGGTGCCGGACAGCTGGGCCGACGGCGATTACGTGGCCTGGGCCGAGGTCAACACCGAGGGTGACAGCAACGCGAGCTATACGTTCGACACGCCCGAGGGACCGATGTGGGACAGCTGGGCGGAGAGTTACGGCTACTCCTACCGCGGCCAGCCTTCGGTGGCGTTCTCGATTCCCTTCACCTTGTCGGCGTCGGCGACGATGTCGGTCTCGACTCCCACCGGGTACGGGGACGTCGATGGCTACGGTCCTGCGGGGGGCATGTTGCACCCGATGGACGCCTCGATCTCCGACGATCCCAGCGGCGCGCCGGGCAGCGGCGCGGACCGCTTTCGCCTGCTGAACGGGTACCGCTTCAAGATCGCCCTCAGGGTCAGCGCGGGGACGGGGACCGGGGGGACGGGCGGAGGAGACGGCTCGGGCGGTACCGGGGGAACGATGGCGGGGGACTGCTCGACCTCGACCGGACCGGCCGCTCCTGGCGACCTGCAGGCCGGCCCCGTGGACGACGCCAAGAACTCCTATCAGTGGGGGACGTTGCACTTCCTGGTGCCGGCCAGCAGTCATCCCATCCACAACTACGAGGTCCGGGTGGGGACCAGCGAGATCACGACCAGCGATCCCCAGACGTTCACCAACGCCGTGCAGGCCGTCAGCGCCTCGCTGGAGGGGGACGCCCTGGTCGTTCCCACCACGGGGGCCGCCGGGAGCCCGGTCGACGTCAACTTCGGGGGTCTCAGCCCCCTGACCACGTACTACGTCGCCGTCAGGGCAATCGACGAATGCGCGGTGGTCGGGCCCTACGCCGTGTCGAAGAAGTTCGCCACCACCAGGATCAATTTCACCAAGCTTTCCGGGTGCTTCGTGGCCACCGCCGCCTACGGCTCCGCGCTGTCGTCGCAGGTGGAATCGCTCCGCGTGGCGCGCGACGCCCTCCGCCGGCGCAGCCAGGTGTTCGCCGCGGCGACCGACCTCTACTATCGTTCCGGGCCGGCGGCGGCAGCGGTCATCGCCCGTAGCGATGCCACCCGGGCCGTGGTGAGGACCCTTCTGGGGCCCCTGGTCGACATCGCCGGCGCCGCCGAGGCGGTGACCGGGACCGCCCGCTAGCCCGGGGCGATCCAGCAGCCTGGCGCTTTCGGTTGACAAGAGGGGAGCCGTCCCTATAATCCCCGGCTCCCTGTGTCCGGGGATTTTTCCGGGCGCCCCCAGAAACGTCAATTCCCCGGGATTTTCCGCAGGATTTCGAGGTTCACGTCGAATGCCCACCATCAATCAGCTCGTCAAGTTCGGCCGCACCAAGGCCCAGTTCAAAACGAACTCGCCCGCCCTGAAGTCGTGCCCGCAGCGGCGCGGCGTCTGCGTGCGCGTCTACACGACCACGCCGAAGAAGCCGAACTCGGCCCTGCGCAAGGTCGCCCGCGTTCGGCTGACGAACGGCATGGAAGTGACCACGTACATCCCCGGCGAGGGCCACAACCTGCAGGAGCACTCGGTGGTCCTGATCCGTGGCGGCCGCGTCAAGGACCTGCCCGGCGTTCGCTACCACATCATCCGCGGGACGCTGGACACGTCGGGCGTCACCAACCGCCGCCAGGGCCGTTCGAAATACGGCGCGAAGCGCCCCAAGTAATTCGATTCGACGCAAGCAGAGGACTAGAGCATGCCACGCAAAGGTGAAGTTCCGAAGCGCAAGCCGCTTCCCGATCCCAAGTACACCGACCAGGCCGTCGACCAGCGCCGCCGCGTGACGAAGTTCGTCAACACGGTCATGCGGGACGGCAAGAAGGCGATCGCCGAGCGCATCGTCTACCGCGCCTTCGACATCGTCGCCGAGAAGGCCAAGGACGATCCGGTAAAGGTGTGGGACCGCGCCCTGCAGAACGTGCAGCCCAAGGTCGAGGTGAAGTCCCGCCGTGTCGGTGGCGCCACCTACCAGGTTCCTGTCGACGTCCGCCCCGACCGCGCCACCGCGCTGGGCATGCGCTGGATCATCGGCGCCGCCCGCGACCGCTCGGACGGCCGCACCATGCAGGAGAAGCTGGCCAGCGAACTGCTCGACGCCGCGTCGAACAAGGGCAACTCGGTCAAGAAGCGCGAAGACACGCACAAGATGGCGGACGCGAACAAGGCGTTCGCGCACTACCGCTGGTAACATCGCAACACCCTTCGAAAAACTCTTCAAAGACCTCTTCGAAAACCAAACGCATTTCCCGAACGGCTGACTCACCTCGGCCGTTCTGATTTTTCCCTCCACATACGACGGACCTTGCGGTCACCAGAGTGATCCGCATGCGCGTTGGAAAGGCAACTCGGCAGTCGTGGCTCGGTCATTCCCCATAGCTCGGATCCGCAACATCGGGATCATGGCGCACATCGATGCGGGGAAGACCACGACTACCGAGCGCGTCCTGTACTACACCGGCGTGTCGCACAAGCTGGGTGAAGTGCACGAGGGCACGGCCACGATGGACTGGATGGAGCAGGAGCAGGAGCGCGGCATCACCATCACCGCCGCCGCCACCACCTGCTTCTGGCGCGACGCCCGCATCAACATCATCGACACGCCCGGACACGTCGACTTCACCATCGAGGTGGAGCGCAGCCTGCGGGTGCTGGACGGCGCCGTGTGCGTGTTCGACGCGGTGAACGGCGTCGAGCCGCAGTCCGAGACGGTGTGGCGGCAGGCCGACCGTTACAACGTTCCCCGCCTGGCCTTCGTCAACAAGTGCGACCGCGTGGGCGCCGACCCCGACGGGTGCGTGGCACAGATGCGCGACCGCCTGAAGGCGCACCCGGTGGTGGTGCAGATCCCGAACGCCCTGGAGGGCGACTTCAGCGGCGTGGTCGACCTGATCCGCATGCGCCACATCGAGTGGAGCGACGACACGCTGGGCGCCACCTTCGAGGAGAGCGAGATCCCGGCGGCGCTGCAGGACCGGGCCCGGGCCGCCCGCGCCGAGCTGATCGAGGCGCTGGGCGAGGTGGACGACGAGGTGATGGAGCACTTCCTCCACGAGACGTCCCCCTCGGTCGAGACGTTGCGGGCCGCCCTGCGCCGCGCCACCATCGCCGGCCGGGCCGTGCCGGTGCTGGTGGGCGCCGCCTTCAAGAACAAGGGCGTGCAGCCGCTGCTGGACGCCGTGGTCGACTACCTGCCGTCGCCCAGCGACATCCCGGCGGTCAGCGGCAAGGACCCCGAGGGGCACGCCACCACGCGCGAGGCCACCGACGAGGCGCCGTTCTCGGCGCTGGCGTTCAAGATCATGAACGACCCCTACGTGGGGACGTTGACGTACTTCCGCGTGTACTCGGGCAAGGTGGCGTCGGGCGCGACCGTCTTCAACGCCACCAAGGGCAAGCGCGAGAAGATCGGGCGCCTGCTACAGATGCACGCCAACAAGCGCGAGGACGTGAAGGAGGTCACCTGCGGCAACATCGCGGCGGCCGCCGGCCTGCGCATCAGCGCCACCGGCGACACGCTGTGTGACGCCCAGTCACCGCTGGTGCTCGAGGTGATGGACTTCCCCTCGCCGGTCATCTCCATCGCCATCGAGCCGTCCACCCAGGCCAATCAAGAGAAGCTGGCGGTGGCCCTGCAGAAGCTGTCCTTCGAGGATCCCTCGTTCTCGGTGCGGACCGACCCCGACACCGGCCAGACGCTGATCTCGGGGATGGGCGAGCTTCACCTGGAGATCATCGTCGACCGCCTGGTACGCGAGTTCAAGGTCGAGGCCAGCGTGGGCCGCCCCCAGGTCGCCTACCGCGAGACGGTGACGAAGGTGGCCGAGGCCGAGGGCAAGTTCATCCGCCAGACCGGCGGCCGCGGCCAGTACGGCCACGTCGTCATCCGGGTGGGCCCCACCGAGGCCGGCAAGGGCGTCATCTTCGAGGACGCCACCGTGGCCGGTACGGTTCCCCGGGAGTTCATCCCGTCGGTGGAGCGGGGCGCCCGCGAGGCGCTGGCCCGCGGCATCGTGGCCGGCTACCCCATCATCGACGCCGCCGTGACCCTGACGGGCGGCAGCTTCCACGAGCTGGACTCCAGCGAGATGGCCTTCCAGATCGCCGGCTCGCTGGGCACCCAGGCGGCCGCCCGCGACGCCGGCCCGGTCCTGCTGGAGCCCATCATGGCGGTCTCGGTGATCACCCCCGAGGAGTTCACGGGAGAGGTGATGGGAAATCTTTCCGCGCGCCGGGGCCGGGTTTCTGGTATGGAACCGCGCGGGTCGGCCCAGGCGATCACGGCTGACGTGCCGCTTTCGACAATGTTCGGTTATTCGACGGACGTTCGTTCCATGACCCAGGGGCGGGCGACCTATTCCATGCAGTTCGCGCGTTACGCGCCTGTCCCCAGTCACGTCACGGAATCGATCGTAGAGCGCATGCGAGGAGCGTAAAGATGGCGAAAGAGAAATTCATCCGGAACAAGCCGCACCTGAACATCGGGACGATCGGTCACGTCGACCATGGGAAGACGACGCTGACGGCGGCGATCACGAAGGTGCTGGCGAAGAAGAACTTCGCGAAGTTCCTGGCATACGATCAGATCGACAAGGCGCCGGAAGAGCGGGAGCGCGGCATCACCATCGCGATCGCGCACGTGGAGTACGAGACGGACAAGCGCCACTACGCGCACGTCGACTGCCCCGGTCACGCCGACTACATCAAGAACATGATCACCGGGGCGGCGCAGATGGACGGCGCGATCCTGGTGGTGTCGTCGCCGGACGGCCCGATGCCGCAGACGCGCGAGCACATCCTGCTGGGCCGTCAGGTCGGTGTCCCGGCGATCGTCGTCTACCTGAACAAGGTGGACATGATCGCGAAGGAAGACGCGGAGCTGCTGGACCTGGTCGAGCTGGAGCTGCGGGAGCTGCTGTCGAAGTACCAGTACCCGGGCGACACGACGCCGATCATTCGCGGCAGCGCGCTGAAGGCGCTGGAGGGCGACCCGTCGGACATCGGCGAGCCGTCGATCATGAAGCTGCTGGATGCGTGCGATTCGTTCATCCCGGAGCCGAAGCGCGAGATCGACAAGCCGTTCCTGATGCCTGTGGAGGACGTGTTCACGATCTCGGGCCGCGGCACGGTGGTGACGGGGCGCGTGGAGCGCGGCATCGTCAAGGTGGGCGAGGAGATCGAGATCGTCGGCTTCCGCGACACGATGAAGACGACGGTGACGGGCATCGAGATGTTCCGCAAGCTGCTGGACGAGGGCCGCGCGGGCGACAACGTCGGGGCGCTGCTGCGTGGCACGAAGCGCGAGGAGATCGAGCGCGGACAGGTGCTGGCGAAGCCGGGGAGCATCACGCCGCACAAGAAGTTCCGTGGCGAGATCTACATCCTGAAGAAAGAGGAGGGTGGCCGTCACACGCCGTTCTTCAAGGGATACCGGCCGCAGTTCTACTTCCGCACCACGGACGTGACCGGTCTGGTGACGTTGCCTGAGGGCGCGGAGATGGTGATGCCGGGCGACAACGTGAACCTCGAGGTCGAGCTGATCACGCCGATCGCCTGCGAGGAAGGCCTGCGCTTCGCCATCCGCGAGGGCGGCAAGACGGTTGGCGCTGGCGTTGTGACGAAGATTCTGGAATAGTACGCCCCCCTTCGAACCCTCTTCCGACCGCGGAAGAGGGTTCTTCGTTTCTGAAGGTCCCAAGGACAAACGAGATACACATGACACCGAAAATTCGAATCCGACTGAAGGCCTACGACCACCGGCTGCTGGATCAGTCGGCGGGCGAGATCGTCGACACGGCGAAGCGGACGGGCGCGAACGTCGCCGGCCCGGTGCCGCTGCCCACGAAGATCAACAAGTTCACCGTCCTTCGGTCGCCCCACGTCGACAAGAAGTCGCGTGAGCAGTTCGAGATCCGGACGCACAAGCGCCTGCTGGACATCCTGGATCCCACCCAGCAGACGCTGGACGCGCTGATGAAGCTGGACCTGTCGGCAGGCGTCGACGTCGAAATCAAGACCTGAGAGAGCGCCATGCAAATCGACCTCATGAACGTTGAAGGCAAGAAGGTGGGCAACATCGAGCTCGCCGACGCCGTCTTCGCCACGCCGGTGAAGGAGCACCTCCTGTGGGAGGTGGTGAAGGCTCAGCGGGCGGCGCGTCGCGCCGGCACGCACGCCACCAAGACGCGCGAGTTCGTGCGCGGCGGCGGCAAGAAGCCCTACAAGCAGAAGGGGACCGGCAGCGCCCGCCAGGGTTCTTCGCGCGCGCCGAACTTCGTGGGCGGCGGCAAGGTCTTCGGACCGCACCCGCGCGACTACTCGTACACCGTGCCCAAGAAGGTGCGCCGCGCGGCGCTGGCCTCGGCGCTGTCGCTGCGGGCCTCGGAGAAGAAGCTGGTCGTCCTCGACAAGCTGGCCTTCGACGCCCCCAAGACGAAGCAGCTGGCCGGCATCCTGAAGGCGCTGGGCGTGCCCTCGGCGGTGGTGGTGGACGGCAAGGAGAACGTGCATCTCTCGAAGTCGGTCCGCAACCTGCCCAAGTCCAAGTTCCTGGCCCCCGAGGGTCTGAACGTCTACGACATCCTGGACCACGAGACCCTGATCCTGACCGAGGGTGCCGTGCGCGCGATCGAAGCGCGCGTGCAGTCGCTCCCGTCAGAGGCCGCGTAAGCGAGGAGCGAGCGATGCGAGCACCAGAGCAAATCATCAAGCGCCCCCTGCTGACCGAGAAGGGGACCCGTCTGAAAGAGACGGGCGGCCAGGCCGGCGAGGAGCTGGATCCGGAGACCATCAAGTCGCAGCTGCTGTTCGAGGTGGCCCGCGACGCCAACAAGGTCGAGATCCGTCACGCCGTGCAGAAGCTGTGGAACGTCGACGTGCTCGACGTCCGCACCAGCATCGTGCGCGGCAAGGAGAAGCGGGTCGGTCGGTTCGTCGGCCGCACCCAGCACTGGAAGAAGGCGATCGTCACCATCGCCGCCGGTCAAAACGTCGAATTCTTCGAAGGGGTGTAAACGATCATGGGCCTCAGGCAACACAATCCCGTCACGCCGGGCAGCCGCGGTCGCGTCTCGCCGGACTTCTCCGAGCTGACCAAGGGCAATGACCCCGTCCGCGCGCTGACCGAGCAGACCAGCCGCACGGGCGGCCGCAGCAACACCGGCCGCATCACCTCGCGCTTCCGCGGCGGCGGCCACAAGCGCCGCTTCCGCATCATCGACTTCAAGCGCAACAAGATCGGCGTCCCGGCGCTGGTGGCCAGCATCGAGTACGACCCGAACCGCACCGCCCGCCTGGCGCTGTTGCACTACACCGACGGCGAGAAGCGCTACATCCTGGCCCCTGACGGCCTGAAGGTGGGCGATCGCATCTCGTCCTCGCGCAACGCGGACATCAAGCCGGGCAACAACCTGCCCCTGCGCTTCATCCCGCTGGGCACGACCATCCACAACATCGAGCTGAAGATCAACGGCGGCGCGCAGCTGTGCCGCTCGGCCGGCGTGGGCGCCCAGTTGATGGCCAAGGAAGGTGACTGGGGTCAGGTCCGCCTGCCCTCAGGCGAGGTTCGCCGCGTTCACCTCGACTGCCGCTCCACCATCGGCCAGGTGGGCAACATCGAGCACGGCAGCGTGCACGTCGGCAAGGCGGGCCGCACCCGCTGGAAGGGTCGCCGCCCCCACAACCGCGGCGTCACCATGAACCCGGTCGATCACCCGATGGGCGGCGGCGAAGGCCGTTCCTCCGGTGGCCGTCACCCCTGTTCCCCGTGGGGCCAGCTGTCGAAGGGTCTGAAGACCCGCGAGAATCAGCGGACCGATCGCATGATCGTCAAGCGCCGCGGCAAGAAGTCCTAAGTTCCCAGGTCCTAGAGAAAGCGCGAAAAGGAAGCCATGGCTCGTTCAATCAAGAAAGGCCCCTTCGTGGACTCCCACCTGATGAAGAAGGTGGAGGACATGCAGCGGCAGAAGTCGAAGAAGGTCCTCAAGACCTGGTCGCGCCGTTCGACCATCGTGCCGACGATGGTGGGCCTGACCTTCGCGGTTCACAACGGGAAGAAGTTCGTCCCCGTGTTCGTGAACGAGAACATGGTCGGCCACAAGCTGGGCGAGTTCTCGCCCACGCGCACCTTCCACGGCCACTCCGGTGACCGCAAGGCCGCTGCCGCTCCGGCCGCCCCTGCCAAGAAGTAATCAGGAAAAGGACTGACCATGGCACACGCCGTTTTGAGAGGTTTCCGTGAGTCGCCCCGCAAGGTTCGCGTCGTGGCGGACATGATCCGCGGCCGGCCCGTGGGCGAGGCGCTGTCGATCCTGCGCGCCCAGCGCCGCAAGGCCGCCGACATGATGGAGAAGGTGCTGGGCTCGGCCATCGCCAACGCGGCCGAGAACGACAAGGCCGATGCCGACGCCCTGATCGTGAAGGCGGTGGCCATCGACTGCGGTCCCATCCAGAAGCGCTTCATGCCCCGGTCGATGGGGCGGTCGAACCGGATCAACAAGCGGACGTCGCACGTCACCATCGTCGTCGACGTAGTCTCGTAAGAACCAAGGAAAAGGTCGAAGACATGGGACAGAAGACACATCCGGTAGGCTTTCGCCTCGGCGTCATCCGCGGCTGGACCTCGAAGTGGTACTCCGAGAAGGACTTCTCGCAGTGGCTGCACGAGGACGTGCGCCTGAAGAAGTTCGTGAAGGAGAAGCTGGGCCACGCCGGCGTCTCGGCCGTCGAGGTCGAGCGCGCCGCGAACAAGGTCAAGATCAACATCTTCACCGCACGCCCTGGCATCGTCATCGGCAAGCGCGGCGCCGGCGTCGAGACGCTGAAGAAGGAAGTTCAGGCGCTGACGTCGAACGAGGTCTTCCTGAACATCCAGGAGGTCCGCAAGGCCGAGACCAACGCGCAGCTGGTGGCCGAGAACGTGGCCACCCAGCTGGAGCGCCGGGTCGCCTTCCGCCGCGCCATGAAGAAGGCCGTGCAGACGGCCATGAAGTTCGGAGCGAAGGGCATCCGCCTCGCTTGCTCCGGCCGCTTGGGCGGCGCCGAGATGGCGCGCTACGAGTGGTACCACGAGGGTCGCGTGCCGCTGCACACGCTGCGCGCCGACATCGAGTATGGGTTCACCGAGGCGCACACCACCTACGGCGCCATCGGGGTGAAGTGCTGGATCTTCCGCGGCGAGGTTCTTCCTCAGCGCGGTCAGAAGCTCGCCTAAGGCTAAGGCAAAAGGTAACGAAAGGTCTCAACGATGCTCGCTCCCAAGAAAGTCAAATGGCGCAAGCAGATGAAGGGCAAGATGCGCGGCATCTCCAAGGGCGCGACCACGGTCGCGTTCGGGGAGTACGGCCTGCAGGCGCTGTCTTGTGGCTTCGTCACCGCGCGGCAGATCGAGGCGGCCCGTATCGCCATCTCCCGGCACGTGAAGCGCGGTGGAAAGCTGTACATCCGCATCTTCCCGGACAAGCCCCTCTCCAAGAAGCCGGCCGAGACCCGAATGGGTAAGGGCAAGGGCAACCCGGAGGAGTGGGTGGCGGTGGTTCGCCCCGGCCGCGTCATGTACGAGCTGGAGGGCGTCGACGAGACGCTGGCGCGCCAGGCCTTCCACCTTGCGGAGCACAAGCTCGCGGTCCAGACGCGGGTCGTCGCTCGGGAGCAGATCGTATGAGCAAGCTGACCGCCAAGGACCTGCGCGGCAACGAGCCCACCGAGCTGCGCGCCACCATCAAGAAGCTGCAGGAAGACATCTTCAAGCACCGCATGAAGGCGGTCACGAACCAGCTGGAGAACACCATGCTGCTGCGCCACGCGCGCCGTGACATCGCCCGCGTGAACACGGTGCTGTCCGAGAAGCTGCGCGCCCAGAAGTCGGAGAGCAGCGCGTCCACCCAGACCGTGAGCAAGGAGAAGTAATCGTGGCCGAGGCAGAAACCAATCAACAGCCGAGCGGTCGCGCCGAGTCGCGGCGCCGCGAGCTGGTCGGGGTGGTCACCAGCGACAAGATGCAGAAGACCCGCGTCGTCACGGTCGAGCGCCGCCTGTCGCACGCCAAGTACGGCAAGTTCATGACGAGCCGGAAGAAGTACAAGGCTCACGACGAGAAGAACGAATACAAAGTGGGCGACCGCGTTTTGATCGTCGAAGCGCGCCCCCTTTCCCGCGACAAGCGCTGGCGCGTGGAAAAGTTGATCGAGCGCCCGCAGGAGGCGTGAGCGGGGATCTTCGGTCCCAAGCTCACGGACGAACATGGTTCAGACGACGACAACCCTCGACGTAGCCGACAACTCGGGCGCGAAGAAGCTGATGTGCATTCGCGTCCTGGGCGGCACCAAGCGGAAATACGCCTCGCTGGGTGACGTGATCGTGGTGTCCATCAAGGAAGCGATTCCGAACGCCAAGGTGAAGAAGGGCGATGTGGCCAAGGCCGTCATCGTGCGCACCCGTAAAGAGGTGTCGCGCCAGGACGGGTCCTACATCCGCTTCGACGTCAACTCGGCGGTGCTGGTGGACAAGGACAACGAGCCCATCGGCACCCGTATCTTCGGGCCAGTCGCGCGCGAGCTGCGGGCCAAGAAGTTCATGAAGATCATCTCGCTCGCGCCGGAGGTTCTGTGATGTCCGTAGGTCGCATGCACGTTCGGAAAGGCGATCAGGTCGTCGTCATCGCCGGCAAGGAGAAGGGCAAGCGCGGCCGCGTTCTGCGCCTGGCGACCGCGAAGGACCGTGTGTTGATCGAGCGCGTCAACATGGTGAAGCGTCACACCAAGCCCACCCAGCGCAGCCCCCGCGGCGGCATCGTGGAGAAGGAGGCGGGTCTGCCCGCTTCGAACGTGTCGCTGTGGTGCGCGAAGTGCAGCGCCGCCCGTCGGGCCAAGGCCGAGATCGACGCCAGCGGCAAGAAGCGGCGCGTGTGCGTGAAGTGCAGCACCGCCTTCGAGACGGCGTAACGAAAGAGCAAACGGAAGAACCATGGCCGAGCAAACTGAAAAAACCGATAAGAAGCGTCCCGCGCTGACGCCGGAGCAAGAGGCGGAGGCGGCGAAGAAGAAGGCGGCGCGCGCCGAAGGCAAGGGCAAGGGCGGCAAGAAGGGCGCCGGCGCCCTCCAGGCCGTGGCCGAGGAGCGGGTTCGCCGCGACGGTCCGGCCCGCCTGCGCAAGCTCTACGACACCGAGATCCGCGGCAAGCTGAGGCAGGAGTTCAGCCTGGCGAACGTGATGGAGGTGCCCCGCGTCCAGAAGGTCACCATCAACATGGGTCTGGGCGAGGCGGTCACGAACCCCAAGGTCCTGGACACGGCGGTCGAGGAGCTGACCGCCATCACCGGGCAAAAGCCGGTGGTGACGAAGGCGAAGAAGTCGATCGCCATCTTCAAGCTGCGCGCCGGTCAGAAGATCGGTGTCATGGTCACCCTGCGCCGCGATCAGATGTACGAGTTCATCGACCGCCTGGTGAACTTCGCGCTGCCGCGGGTCCGCGACTTCAAGGGCGTCTCGCCCCGTGGGTTCGACGGGCGCGGCAACTACACGCTGGGCGTCAAGGAAGACATCATCTTCCCGGAGATCAACTTCGAACGCATGGAAAAGCCGAAAGGCATGAACATCACCTTCACCACCAACGCTCGCACCGACGAGCAGGGTCGCGCGCTGCTGCGCCACCTGGGAATGCCGTTCAGGACGTAATCATGGCAAAGACCGTCGACATGCATCGTCCGCCACCCAAGTGGCGGGTTCGTCACCGGAACCGTTGCAAGCAGTGCGGACGCTCGCGAGCCTTCCTGCGGAAGTTCGAGATGTGCCGCGTCTGTTTCCGCGGACTCGCCCTGAAGGGTGACATCCCCGGCGTCATCAAATCGAGCTGGTAGGTGAGGAACTATGACTGACCCGATTGCAGATTTTCTCGCGCGCATCCGCAACGCCATCATGGCTCGCCACGCCGAGGTGGTGTCCCCTTCGTCCAAGCTGAAGGTCCGCATCGCGGACGTTCTGAAGGAGGAGGGCTTCATCAGCGGCTACGACGTCCGGGAGACCGAGAAGTTCCCGGAGTTGGTGGTGCGCCTGCGGTGGGCTGACACCCGTAGAAACGCCATCACCGAGATGCGCCGCCGTTCCCGCCCCGGGCAGCGCGCCTACGTGTCGAAGGACAACATCCCCAAGGTCCGTTCCGGTCTGGGGATCGCCATCCTCTCCACCTCCCGGGGCTTGATGACCGATCGCGCCGCCCGCAAGGCCGGCGTGGGCGGCGAACTCCTCTGCGAGGTTTGGTAGCCATGTCGCGTATCGGAAGGAAGCCGCTGCCGCTGCCGAAGGGCGTCACCGTGACGTCGTCGGCGGGCAAGATGGCGGTGAAGGGTCCCAAGGGCGAGCTGGCCCGTGCCGTCCCGCCGGGCGTCACCCTGAAGGTGGACGCCGGCAAGGTCGTGGTCGAGCGCGCCGATGACTCGCGCGAGAACCGCGCCCGCCACGGCCTGGTCCGGGCCCACCTGGCCAACATGGTCAAGGGCGTGACGGACGGCTGGACGCGCGAGCTGGAGATCAACGGCGTCGGCTATCGCGCCGAGGTGGCCGGCGACTCGGTCAACCTGGCGCTGGGCTACTCCCACCCGGTGGTGTTCAAGCTGCCCAAGGGGATCGCCGCCAAGGTCGACAAGAACCGCCTCATCCTCACCGGGTCGGATCGCGACATGCTGGGGCAGACGGCGGCCAAGGTGCGCGAGCTGCGCCCCCCCGAGCCGTACAAGGGCAAGGGCGTGAAGTACGTGGAAGAGGTCATCGCACGCAAGGTTGGTAAGGCCGGCGCTACGGGCTAACGGAGATAGACATGCAGAGCAAGAAGGACAGTCGGAAGAAGCGTCACCGGTCGCTGCGCAAGCGCATCAACGGCACCAGCGAGCGCCCGCGCCTGGCGGTGTTCCGCAGCACGCGCCACATCTACGTGCAGGTGATCGACGATCTCGAGAAGAAGACCCTGGTCTCGGCCACCGACATCGAAGAGGCCATGCGCGAGGTCAAGGCTCCCAAGAAGGAGCGGGCCAAGCAGGTGGGCGCGGCCGTCGCCAAAAAGTGTCTGGAGAAGGGGATCGACAAGGTGGTATTCGATCGCGCCGGCTACAAGTACCATGGCCGCGTCTCGGCCCTGGCCGACGGCGCCCGCGAAGCCGGCCTCAAGTTCTAAGCCCGCCGAATCTAGAGAAAGCAGCGCAAGGAAAACATGGCAATCAACTTCGAAGACATCGGCGAGCTCGTCGACAACGTGGTGTTCATCAACCGGGTCGCCAAGGTCGTCAAGGGCGGCCGCCGGTTCTCGTTCTCGGCGCTGGTGGTGGTCGGCGATCAGCGCGGCTACGTCGGCGCGGGCCTGGGCAAGGCCAACGAGGTCCCCGAGGCCATCCGCAAGGGGACCGAGCAGGCGAAGAAGAACCTGTTCAAGATTCCACTGGTGGGCGGCACCATCCCGCACGAGGTCCAGGGTCACTTCGGCTCCGGTTCGGTCCTGCTGCGTCCGGCCAGCGCCGGTACGGGCGTGATCGCCGGCGGCGCCGTGCGCCCGCTGCTCGAGGTGGCCGGGGTGCAGGACATCCTGACGAAGTGCATCGGCACCTCGAACCCGCACAACGTCATCCACGCCACGGTCGATGCCCTGCAGCAGCTGCGCAGCGCGAACGACTTCGCCTCCGCGCGTGGCAAGACCCTGGAAGAGATCCGCGCCTGATTTACGAAGTGCCGGCAGGCGGCAAGCCGCCGGCACGCCCGCGACACCTGAGGAGAACTACCGTGGCCAAGAACCTGCAAATCACCCTGATCCGCAGCGGCATCAACCGCCCGGAGACGCAGAAGCGGACCATCAAGGCGCTGGGGCTGCACAAGATGCACCAGACCCGAATTCTGCCGGACAACGTGGCGGTCCGTGGCATGCTTCGCTCCGTTTCGCACCTGGTCCGCGTCGAGGCTGCCAACTAACGCGCTCTTGATTCCGCGGCGGCGTCCCCCTCGGGCGGGCGCACCGCGCGACCCAATTTCCACTTCACAGCAGAAAAGCGAGAACGGAAGAAAACGATGGGAACGACGCTGCACTCTCTCAAGGCCCCGAAGGGCGCCACCCGCAACCGGAAGCGCATCGGCCGTGGGCCGGGCTCGGGCACCGGTGAGCAGTCGGGCAAGGGCGTGAAGGGCCAGAAGGCCCGCACCGGTCACCACGGCGCGCGCCTCGGCTTCGAGGGCGGTCAGATGCCGATGCAGCGCCGCTTCCCGAAGAAGGGCTTCAAGAACCCCTTCCGCAAGGAGTTCTTCGCCGTGAACCTGGGCCACATCGAGGAGCGGTTCGCTGACGGCACGGTCGATCTGGCCGCGCTGCAGAACGCCGGCATGGTTCCCCGTCGCGAGAAGGCCGTGAAGATCCTGGGCAACGGTGACCTGAACAAGAAGCTGGTCATCCGCGCCGCGAAGTTCTCGGCCTCCGCCAAGGAGAAGATCGAGAAGGCCGGCGGCACCGCCGAGGTCGTGGCGGAGTAGGCCATGGCCTCCGGGTTCGGCAATATCGGAAAGATTCCGGAGCTCCGGAAGCGGATCCTTTACACGATCACGCTGCTGGCCGTTTACCGCATCGGCGCCTTCGTGACGACGCCGGGCGTGAACCGGGCCATCATGGCCAAGATCGTCAACCAGGGCTCGGGAAGCTTCCTGGGCCTGTTCAACATGTTCTCGGGCGGCGCGCTCGAGCAGATGTCGATCTTCGCGCTGGGCATCATGCCCTACATCAGCGCGTCCATCATCCTGCAGTTGCTGACCGTCGTGGTCCCCAAGCTGGAGCAGATCCAGAAGGAAGGACAGATGGGGCAGCGGCGTTTGAATCAGTACACCCGGTACGGGTGCGTGATCCTCTCGCTGGTGCAGTCGTTCTTCATCGCCCGCTGGCTCGAGTCGAACAACCGCGCCTACGCGCAGTTCGGCCAGGTGGTCACCGATCCGGGCCTGGGGTTCCGGCTGATGACGATGATCTCGCTGACCACCGGGACGGCGTTCATCATGTGGCTGGGTGAGCAGATCACCGAGCGGGGCATCGGCAACGGCATCTCGCTGATCATCTTCGCCGGCATCGTCACCGACATGCCGGACGCGGCCACGCGCATGTTCTCGAAGGCGCGCACCGGCGACATCACCGCCTTCGACCTGGCCATCATCGGCCTGGTCATCGTGATGGTGGTGGCGGCCATCATCTTCTTCGAACGGGGACAGCGGAAGATCCCCGTGCAGTACGCCAAGCGCCTGGTGGGCCGCAAGATGTTCGGCGGTCAGACCACCCACCTGCCGCTGAAGGTCAACACCGCCGGCGTCATTCCGCCCATCTTCGCCTCGTCCATCCTGATGTTCCCGCAGCAGATCGCCTCGTTCGTCCAGACGCCCTGGATGAACCGCATCTCCGAGTCGCTGCACCCGGGGGACTGGCGGTACAACGTCCTCTACATCGGCCTGATCTTCTTCTTCTGCTACTTCTACACGGCCGTCACCTTCAACCCGGTCGACGTGGCCGACAACATGAAGAAGTACGGCGGCTTCGTCCCGGGCATCCGCCCCGGCAAGGCCACCGCGGCCTACATCGACAAGGTGCTGACCCGCATCACCTTCGGCGGCGCCGTCTACATGGCCACCATCTGCGTGCTGCCCTCGCTGCTGCACGAGAAGCTGAAGGTGCCGTTCTACTTCGGCGGCACCGGTCTGATGATCGTGGTCGGGGTGGCCCTGGACACCGTCCAGCAGATCGAGTCGCACCTGATCACGCGCAATTACGAGGGCTTCACCGGTCCTCGAGGCCCGCGCATTCGGGGCCGCGGGGCCCGGACGACGGGCGCCGTTCCCTCATCCTCCTAGGCAGCAGGCGTCATCAGGGTGTCCTCGTTGGTGATTCGTTCGCGGGTTTGTCTTTGACCATGGCAATACAGTTGAAGACACCCGCCCAGATCGCGAAGCTGCGTGAGGCGAACCTGATCGTCGCCGACGTGCTGGACACCCTGGAGGCGGCCGCCAAGCCCGGGATGAGCACCTGGGAGCTGAACGAGATCGCCGACAAGCGGCTGAAGCAGCTGAAAGGCGAGTCGGCCTTCCTGGGGTACCACGGCTACCCGGCCGTCTTGTGCACCTCGGTGAACGAGGTGGTGGTCCACGGCATCCCTCGCAAGGACGTGGTCCTGAAGGACGGCGATCTGCTGTCGGTCGACTTCGGCGCCTTCAAGGACGGCTGGTGCGGGGATTCCGCCCGCACCCTGCCCATCGGCAAGGTGTCCGACGAGGCCCGGCAGCTGATGGACGCCACGCGCGAGTCGCTGGAGCGCGCCATCGCCGCCTGCCAGCCCGGCCAGCGCCTGGGCGACATCGGGCACGCCGTGCAATCGACGGTCGAGCCCCTGGGCTACGGGGTGGTCCGCCAGTTCGTGGGACACGGCATCGGCCGCAAGATGCACGAGGAGCCGCACGTCCCGAACTACGGGGTGGCGGGGCGGGGCCTGCGCCTGTCCGTCGGTCTGGTGGTGGCCATCGAGCCCATGATCAACGCCGGAAGTGCCGAAGTTGTCACGGAAGAAGATGGCTGGACTGCTGTAACCAAAGATGGTAGCCTCTCGGCCCATTTTGAGCATAGCGTGGCCATTACCGAAAATGGTCCGTTCGTGCTTTCGAGGGCATGACAGTTTGCCGTCGAGAATCTGCCCGCGGCAGGAGTGAACATGAAGGTCAGAGCGTCCGTAAAGAAGGTTTGCGAGAAGTGCAAGGTCATCCGCCGCCGCGGTGTCTTGCGCGTGATTTGCGAGAACTCTCGTCACAAGCAGCGGCAGGGCTGAGACCAAGGTCAGGAAAGGATCCATCTGATGGCACGTATCGCCGGCGTCGATCTTCCGCGTAACAAGCGCATGGAGATCGCTCTCACCTATCTCTACGGAATTGGCAGGGTGCTCTCGCGCAAGATCCTGGCCGCGGCCGAGGTCTCCCTCGACAAGCGGACCGACGATCTCGACGACAACGAGGCGCGCCGCATCCGCGAGACGATCGAGCAGCAGGGTCTGAAGGTGGAAGGCGATCTGCGCCGCGATGTGGGCCTCAGCATCAAGCGTCTGATGGACCTCGGCTGCTACCGGGGCCTGCGCCACCGCAAGAACCTCCCCGCCCGCGGTCAGCGGACGCACACCAACGCCCGCACCCGCAAAGGCCCGCGTAAGGGTCAGGCCATCAAGCGGAAGGACACCGCCGTTTAAGGCGGTGGAGAAGAGATCACATGGCGACTGCACAAGAGAACAAGCCCAAGTCCAAGGCCAAGAAGGTCAAGAAGAACATCCAGAGCGGCATCGCCCACATCACGGCGTCGTTCAACAACACCATCGTCACCATCACCGACGTCTCGGGGAACGTGGTGTCGTGGTCGTCGGCCGGCGTGAAGGGCTTCAAGGGCTCGCGCAAGTCGACGCCCTTCGCGGCGCAGCTGGCCGCCGAGGATGCTGGTCACAAGGCCATGGAGCACGGCATGCGTTCGCTGTCGGTGTTCGTGCGCGGTCCCGGTTCGGGCCGCGAGTCGGCGCTGCGCGCGCTGGCGGCGGCGGGCTTCAAGATCGCGCTCATCCGCGACCTCACGCCCATCCCGCACAACGGCTGCCGTCCCCCCAAGCGGCGCCGCGTCTGACGCCTGTTTTTTGCTTTGCGGGTTTTGCGACGTATCTGAAAGGAATCTGAAGAGAGATGGCGAACTATTCGGGACCGGTGTGCCGCCTCTGTCGGCGCGAAGACATGAAGCTGTTCCTCAAGGGGGACCGTTGCTACACGGACAAGTGCGGCTACGAGCGTCGCGCGTACGCCCCCGGTCAGCACGGCCAGGCGCGCCGCCGCAAGGTCTCGAACTACGGCGCCCAGCTGCGCGAGAAGCAGAAGGTGAAGCGCATCTACGGCCTCGCCGAGCGCCAGTTCCGCGGCTACTACTACAAGGCCATTCGCATGAAGGGCGTGGCCGGTGAGAACCTGCTGCAGCTGCTGGAGCGCCGCCTGGACAACGTCGTCTATCGCATGGGCTTCGCGTCGGATCACGCCGAGGCGCGCCAGCTGGTTCGCCACGGCCACTTCCGCGTGAACGGCCAGAAGGTGAACATCCCGTCGTTCCTGTGCCGCGCCAACGACGCGGTCGAGGTGCGCGACAGCTCGAAGAAGGTGACGCGCATCCTGGAGAGCCTGGGCGCCGTCGATCGTCGCGGCGTGCCCCGCTGGCTGGAGCTGGACAAGGAGGGCTTCAAGGGCCGACTGACCTCGCTGCCGTCGCGCGAGGACCTGACCCTGCCCATCCGCGAGCAGCTGATCGTCGAGTTGTATTCGCGCTAAATCCCGCCGCGGTGGCGATGCGGACCGCTCCGTATCGCCGCCGGTGGATCGATTTTCGATCTCGGTTTCGCTGCACACGTAAGAGGAGAGCTGAATGGCTACCGCTGCAATGACCACATCGAGTCAAAGCTCGCAAAATTCCTTCGTTTCCCGCAACTGGCGGGATCTGATCCGTCCGCGCAAGCTCGAGGTCGATCCCGAGACCCTGACGCCAACGTACGGACGGTTCACCTGCGAGCCTCTGGAGCGCGGCTTCGGCACGACGCTGGGCAACGGTCTGCGCCGCATCCTGCTTTCGTCGCTGCAGGGCGTGGCCATCACGGCCGTCAAGATCGAGGGCGCGCTGCACGAGTTCACGTCCATCCCGAACGTGGTCGAGGACGTGACCGACATCGTGCTGAACCTGAAAGAGGTCCTGCTGAAGTCGGCCGACACCAAGGCGCGCGTGCTGCGCCTGGAGAAGGACGGCGAGGGCCGGGTCACCGCGGGCGACATCCAGGTCACCGACGGCGTCGAGGTGCTGAACCCCGACCACCTGATCTGCACCTGCTCGAAGGGCGCGAAGCTGCGCATGGAGCTGTACGTGGGCACCGGCCGCGGCTACGTGCAGGCCGACCGCAACAAGTCGCTGACCACGCCGGTGGGCGTGGTGCCGATCGACTCGCTGTTCTCGCCCATCCGCAAGGTGAACTTCCAGGTGACGAACGCCCGCGTCGGTCAGCAGACCGACTACGATCGTCTGTCCCTGGAGGTGTGGACGAACGGCGCCGTTCGCCCCGAGGACGCCGTGGCGTTCGCGGCCAAGATCCTCAAGGACCAGCTCTCGATCTTCATCAACTTCGAGGAAGGTTCGGAGCCGGCCCACGAGGCGCCCGTCTCGGAGGAGCAGGCCAAGCTGAACGAGAACCTGTGGAAGTCGGTCGACGAGCTCGAGCTGTCGGTGCGCTCGGCGAACTGCCTGCAGAACGCCAACATCCGCTACATCGGCGAGCTGGTGCAGAAGACCGAGTCCGAGATGCTGAAGACCAAGAACTTCGGCCGCAAGTCGCTGAAGGAGATCAAGGAGATCCTGGCCGAGATGGGCTTGTCGCTCGGCATGAAGCTCGAGGGTTGGCCGGGCGACGGCCCGCCCAAGAAGGCGTAAAGACCCGCAGGGGGGACTTCGTCCCCCCTACGAGCCCCCCCGGATCCGGACCGGGTAGTTGCCCGGAATTGCTTGTCACCACAGTTCTCCGGCGGGCACAGCCCGCCTCCGATGCGAGTAAGTTTGGGGCCGGCCCAGGGCCGGCTTGGATGACGGAACTGATTTTTCGAAAGAGACGGACGTTATGAGACATCGTAGAGCGGGAGTTCACCTTTCTCGGCCCACCGCGCACCGCAAGGCCCTGTTTTCGAACCTGGTGGCGGCGCTTCTGACCAACGAGCGCATCCAGACCACGGACGCGAAGGCCAAGGAGACGCGGCGGCTGGCGGAGCGCACCATCACGTGGGCGCGCCGGGTGGGCGACATCCTCTCCAAGAAGGCCGACCGCCGCACGCCTGACGAGTCGGCGCGGGTCGTACACGCGGTGCGCATGGCGCGCCGGGTGGTTCGCGACCGGGTGGCCGTTTCGAAGCTGTTCGACGACATCGCTCCCCGCTTCGCGGCGCGGCGCGGCGGCTACACCCGCATCGTGAAGATCGGGCAGCGCCCGGGTGACGCGGCGCCGATGTCCCTGCTCGAGCTGATGCCGGACGACGCCCCGAAGGCGGCCCCCAAGGCAGCAGCCGACAAGTCCGACAAGCCCGCCAAGGCGGCCAAGTCCCCGAAGACCTCTGCCAAGACCGCGGCCAAGGCCGAGTCGCAGGCCACCTCCGCCAAGGAGAAGGCGCCGAAGAAGGCCGCCGCCAAGTCCGAGACGGCGTCGAAGAAGAAGGCCAAGTCCGAGGAGTAGGTCCGAGGAGTCGGTTCAACTCATCGACGGTCGTCGATGAAGGAGGGGTGCCGCGGCAACGGGGCGCCCCTTCGCCATTTCTGGGGTGCCTGGGTTCCGGCAGCGGTGGCGCCGTGCGGGCCCGCACAGTGAAGCTACGGGCGGCCGTGCGGGAGGTCGCTTTCCCCGCAAGTGCCCGGCTTTCAAGGCCTTCAGTTTTGGGAGGGGGCCGCCGAAGACACTTCCGACCGATAGGTTCGCCTCACGTCGGTCGAGGAGACTTCATGAGCTCAGCCGCTTCCATCCATGCTCCGAATGCCGAGCCGCAGCAGCGCGCCGCCGAGCGCCACGACCTGGAGGTCGCGGTCGATCTCGAGAGTGACACCAACTTCTACACGGGTCTGACCCAGAACATCAGTACGGGCGGCCTGTTCATCGCCACCCATCAGATCAAGCGGGTGGGCGAGCACGTCCATCTGAAGTTCACGCTGCCGGGCGCGGCCCGTCCCATCGAGTGCGACACCGAGGTGCGCTGGGTTCGCGAGAACTCGTCACTGCATCGCACGGACAGCGCTCCCGGAATGGGCGTTCGCTTCCTGAACATGTCGCCCGCCGACGCCGAGACGATCCAGAACTTCCTGGACAGCCGCGAGTCGCTCTTCTACGACGACGAATGACCCGGCGCTGACGCGCTTCTGACCGCGGGCCGAAGGTCCGGGTCCAGCCCGCCACTCCGTCGAAAGGACCCGCTGCCGGGTCCTTTTGACATTTGCCGCTGTCCTGACGGATAACGCCGTCATGGACAGCTCGGGTTCGTTGCCGGGTCTGGGGGGCTCTCTCGCGGTGTCGCTGGTGTCCTTGGGGGTGGTCTGCCTGCTGGCCTATGTGGCGCTGAAGCTGCTGAGCCGGCGCGGGGTGGGGAGGCCGAACGGTCCCATCAAGGTGATGGCGCGGTGTCCCCTGGAGCCCAGGCGGGCCCTTTACGTGGTGGAGACAGCAGGCCGATCATTTCTGATCGGCGTGGGCGACGGGCCCATGACCATGCTGGCCGAGCTGGGTACCGCCGACGTTCAAGCGTCGCTGCCGGTCCCGGCCGCCGCCACCAGTTTCGCCGAGGTGCTGGGCCGCGTGCTCGGCCGCGGCTCGCGCTCAGGCTCGGAGACGCCGTGAGGCGATGGGTCTGGGGGCCCGTCGCGCTGGCCACCGTGCTGGCGCCCGCGGCGGCGCACGCCGCGCGGGCCGCCATTCCCGCAGCCGACGCGGGGCTGGCCTCGCGACCGCTGGTGCTGCTGCTGGTGATGAGCGCGCTGTCCCTGGTGCCCTTCGCTCTTCTGATGACCACCTGCTTCGTGAAGGTGGCGGTGGTGCTGTCGATCCTGCGCAGCGCGCTCGGCACGCCGCAGGTGCCGCCGACGCCCGTCATCACCGGACTGGCGCTGATCTTGACGGTCTACGTGATGGCGCCGACGGGCGAACGCATGTACGACGCGGTCAAGCCGGTGATCGCGCTGGGCGCCAGCAGCACCGATCTGGCGAACCCCCAGACGCTGGACCAGCTGGAGCAGGCGGGCGCGCGCGCCAAGGAGCCGCTGCGCGCGTTCTTGCTGAAGCACGCCGATCCGCGCGACCGCGCCACGTTCCACGGCCTGGCGCTGCGGATGCGCACACCCGCCGAGCGGGCAGGCATCACCGATCAGGACCTGCTGGTGATCGTGCCCGCCTTCGTCACCTCCGAGCTGCGCCGCGCCTTCGAGATTGGCTTCCTGCTGTTCATTCCCTTCCTGGTGCTGGACATGGTGATCTCGAACCTGCTGCTGGCGCTGGGGATGCACATGCTGGCGCCGACGACGGTCTCGCTGCCGTTCAAGCTGCTGCTGTTCGTGCTGGCCGACGGCTGGCACCTGGTGGCGCGCGGCCTGGTGGAGAGCTACCTGTGATGGGCGGTAGCGCGACCGAGCTGATCCTGCGTGCCGCCCGCGAGGGCCTGCTGCTGGCGTTGCTGGTGTCGGCGCCGCCGCTGCTGGCCAGCCTGCTGGTCGGCTTCCTGGTGGGGGTGGTGCAGGCCGCCACGCAGATCCAGGACCAGACCCTGACCTTCGTTCCCAAGCTGATCGTGGTCGCGGTGACACTGCTGGCGATGGGGCCGGTGCTGGGGGCGCAGCTG